>Ga0308156_1000985_pt1 | contig 40452 bp, 40 predicted proteins | sample PhyAR2_FD_201041 | JGI IMG/M metagenome (GOLD analysis project Ga0308156, IMG submission 201041) | Phyllosphere microbial communities from UC Gill Tract Community Farm, Albany, California, United States - DLSL A.R2 | ecosystem: Host-associated > Plants > Phyllosphere > Unclassified | place: USA... | reverse complement strand
TGAATAGCTTTAGTGTGACCTTAAAGGCTGGCGATACTATCTATGTCAAATACGAAATTACAGGTAATGGAACAGATTCAATTTTATGGACTGCTGGTCATAAATGGGAACCAGGTTCAACCGCCACTCCATACATGCCCTCAGCTAGCGAAGTAACAACTGCTGACTGGCCGAAGTATGTAGGAACTTATGTTGATACGAATCCAACTTCTAGTGCGGAACCCAGTAAGTATGATTGGGACGAAATGAAGTATCGAGTTTATTTAGATGGTATACCCGTAGGCGGAAGTAAACTTCTGTCATTTGATTTAGAAAATCTAAAGGCAGACACAACATACAACGTCCAGGTTAATCAAATTAATGGCAATGATGAAAGCGATAAGTCAGAAAGTGTTGCTTTTAAAACAACACTAACCAAATAATAGAAATAGGAGAAATTAAATGGCTGATATAACAAAAATTATTCGTGGTATGCAAAATGGTGCTGAAACGATTGATAATAACTTTAGTAAAATGAATACTGAATTAGAAAAAACAGTAAAAAATGTCGGTGATGAAACAATTTCAGGAAAGAAAAAATTCTCTGGTGACGTTAGTGTAGATGGTGATTTCACGATGAAAAAATTTGCGGATTCCTATGTCGCCATTTTTTCAAGTAAGTCAACACCTTTTGAAATTACAGCTCCGTGGGATTGCACGGCAGAAGTAGAATATTTTTTCCACGCTTGGGGATATAGCGGAGGGGAGTGGGAAATCGGAATTTCTGCTCCGTCAAGTTTAACAAAGATTTATGAAGCCACAGGATATACTAATGGTCACGATAGTCAAGGAATTGCAATGCCAACCAAAGCTGCTTTTTCTGGTCTAAAATCTGGTCAGAAGTACACTTTTGATAAACGAGATGTTAGCGGAAAACCTGGTGGCGGAAAGCTTCCAACAATGATTGTAAAACTTTATCGGAATTAGAAAGTAGGGGGTATGGATGCATTAGTACATGAAGGGTGGCAATTTTTTAAACTTGTTATTGATAATTGGGCCGCTCTTCTTATAATTTCTGGTATTTTTGGTTGGATGTATCGAAGAATGACCAAGAAACAGGAGGAGCAATTAAAAATACTTTTAGTAGTAATTAAACGTGTTGAGCTTGGAGAAGCAATCAACCACGATTATGGCTTACAAATTGTCAGTGGTATTTTTGATGAATATACAGCGTTAGGGGGCAATCATTATGCTCACGAAATTTATGAAAGATACAAGGAAGGAAAAGAAAATGATTTCAAATGACAAAGTTTATAACATTATTAAATGGGCTGTCTTAACAGCCTTACCAGCACTCAGTGTTTTTATCGGTGTAATTGGTAAAGCCTATGGTTGGGGTGGAACTGATTTAGCTATTATCACTTTGAATGCATTCACGGTATTCTTGGGAACATTAGCTGGAGTAAGTGCTGTTAAATATAACAATCAGCCAAATGATTCGGAGGAAAATAAATGAAAAAGTTAATTAAAAAAGCTGCCATTGGAATGGTAGCTTTCTTTGTTGTTGCAGCAAGTGGTCCAGTATTTGCGGCAGTGGGTGACCAAGGGGTGGACTGGTCAAAATATAATGGCGATTACGGTAATTTCGGTTATGACCATGATAAGTTTGCGATTGCTCAAATTGGCGGAACTTATGGCGGTTCATTCGTGGACCAAGCAACTTATTCAACACAAGTTGCATCTGCCATTGCTCAAGGTAAACGAGCGCACACTTACATTTGGTATCAAGTAGGAGGTTCGCAAGAAGTAGCAAAAGCAGCACTTGACCGCTATTTGCCAAAAATTCAAACGCCTAAGAATTCCATTGTAGCTTTGGACTATGAAAGTGGAGCGAGTGGAGATAAGCAAGCGAATACTGACGCTATTCTTTACGGAATGCGTCGAGTAAAAGCGGCTGGATATACTCCAATGTATTATTCTTACAAGCCGTATACTTTGGCAAATGTCAATTATAAGCAAATCATCAAAGAGTTTCCTAACTCACTATGGATTGCGGCATATCCAAATTATGAAGTAACACCAGTTCCAAACTATAGCTTTTTCCCAAGTATGGACGGAATATCAGTATTTCAGTTCACATCAACTTATGTTGCTGGCGGACTTGACGGGAATGTTGACTTAACTGGAATCACTGACAAAGGTTATGAGAACGGAAACGCAACTAAACCTGATACTGACACACCAGCCACTGATGATGGTAAAGATGCCAACGAAGTGACGCCAGGTGAAATCCAAGAAGGAATGACTGTCACAATCAAGTTTAGTGCCACGAATTACTCAACAGGACAAGCAATCCCTAAATGGGTTAAGGAAAACTCATACAAAGTCCTTCAAAAATCTGGCAATAAAGTCTTGCTTGATAATATCATGAGCTGGGTTGCAGCAAGTGACGTTCAAGCGTTGGATACAGGCGAAGGCAACTCAACTGGGAATACTCAAACTCACATCGTCCAATCTGGAGATACTTTGAGCGGCATTGCTTCAAACTGGGGAACAAACTGGCAAGAATTAGCACGTCAGAATAGTTTATCTAATCCAAACATGATTTACTCTGGTCAGGTTATTCGCTTCACAGGCGGTCAATCTGGGGCTACAGCACGGACTTATACCGTACGTTCTGGAGATAATCTCTCATCAATTGCCAGCCGATTAGGGACAACTGTTCAAAGCTTAGTTTCAATGAACGGCATCTCAAATCCTAATTTGATTTATGCTGGTCAAACTTTAAATTATTAAAATTAACCCTGACTTCGGTCAGGGCTTTTTTTGTTTCTTTAGAGCTTATTTTTGACAAAGTATAGCGATCGCGCTATAATTAGTTTTAAAGGAGAATGGTGAATGTCATACGTGGGTTCAGCTCAACAAAAAGCGGATAAAAAATATAGACAAAAGATAGCCTCTGATACCGAAAAAAAGAGTGAACAGAATATAAAAGCACAATACAGAAGTGCGAAGTCTTATATAAAAAATCACTCAACTTTGGATACAATCAAAGAACTCCAAAAATTACTGGATTATAGAAAGGCGCTTCTTGATGAAAAATGAAAAAATGACTCCTTTTGTAAAATGGGCTGGTGGAAAAACTCAATTGCTGGATGCGATATTTGCGTTGAAACCCAAGCATTACAACAATTATCACGAACCATTTGTAGGAGGAGGAGCAGTCCTCTTTAAAGAGTTGCCTAAAACCGGAACAATAAATGACTTAAATAACGAGCTAATGGCTACCTATCGAGTAATAAAAGAAAATTGCGTCGAACTCATAAAAGTATTGAGGATTTTGGTAGAAACACACAATTCTTCAGATAACCCCCATGATTTTTATTATAAAATTAGAGATTTAGAAGTATTCTCTGATTTTGACAAAGCAGTTCGATTTATTTATTTGAATAAGACAGGATTTAATGGTCTTTATAGGGTGAATAATTCCGGTAAATTTAACGTTCCCTATGGTAAAAAAGATAGATTAGAAAATACGACGGTGTTTTCTGAAACTAACTTAAAAAGAATATCTATGTATTTAAATACAAATAATATAGAAATAACCAACGCTGATTTTTCGTATGTTTTGGATGCTGCTCAGCAAGGGGATTTTGTATTTATTGACAGTCCATATGACCAAAGTTTTGTTGATTACACTAAAGAAGGGTTTAATCAGGATGAACATAGACGTCTAGCTGATGTAGTCCATGAGCTTGATCGACAAAATATTAAGTTTATGTTGACTAACCATAATACAAAGCTTATAAAAGAGCTATATAAAGATTTTTCTATTTATGAGTTACCAGTTAATCGCATGATTAACTCAAACGGCGGAAATCGCACCAACGCTACAACAGAGGTCATAATTGTTAATTACCCAATCAGCAAAGAACAAGAACGGAATTTTGAAATAACAAAATTCTTCAAACAACTAAAACCAACAAGCTATATATTGAATAACTATGTGAATTGGGAAAAAATAGTTAATCGACTTGAAGATAATGACTTGATGTTGAATGATTTGAATTATTTATTCGCTAGCGACATTGAAGAATTTACTAATCAATTTGAAAAATTATATAAACGCAATCCAGAAAGTTTTTCTATTTTACCGTTGTTATTAGCTTCTAGAAGTTCGGAATTTGTGTATTTAGAAGCTGATGCAAATGTAGCAAAATTTGATTATACAAATAGAGATTCTGTAGAAAGCTTTTTGAGAGACTCTGGTTTAAGAGATAATTTGTTTATCAATCATCAAAAAAATAGGAATATGCGAGAATATTATTTGGGGTTAGAAGTTGGCTTAACAAGCGCAGATAAGAAAAACCTCTCAGGTAAATGGGCAAGTTCTCAAATAGCCAATTTACTTTCTCAACACAAAATTGAATTTGAACGTGAAGTACCATATAAAAAGGTACTTAATATTAATCTAGAACGAGATAAAAATTTTGATTATGTTTTTACTATCAACAACATCACGTATTGTTTAGAGATTAATTTTTTTAACACATCTGGCTCAAAAATAAATTCAGAGTCAGCTAGGTTTGAAGAACTAAGCACTACTTTTGAGAACTATAAAGATTTAGAGTTTGTTTGGGTAACTGATGGCATAGGTTTGAAAAAACATCAGAGTCAAATCAAAAAAGCTTTATCAAAAATTAAACATATGTTTAATTTTGTTACTTTTGAGAATTTTTTGAAAGAATTGAACGATTGAACTCTTCGCCCTCCGGGGCGTTTTTCTTTTGTCAACAAATGTTACTATCCTTTTTAAGATAAATTGGTATACTGTTTTTATCATAGATGCTATTCCAAATACAAATACAAATAACTAAGTATTTCGGGAGAGATAAAGCGTCCTTTTCCAAAGCGAGGGCGTTTTTTCTTTACAAAAAACTAAATATATATTATAATATAATAGCTTTTCATAAATTTATTAGTGCCTATTCTGTCGTAAGATTGGCACTTTTTTGTTATAATAATTTTAGGTGAGTTGGAACTCGTCTCCTTCTTATTAGATTTAAGCTGCTTCTCGGAGTAGCTTTTTCTTTGCTATTGTATTTAAATTTTAAAGTGTTATGATTAGCGTAGGAGCTTAGTAGACTCCTTACTATATATCAGAGCTACCTCCCACATTTGGGGTGGCTTTTTATTTGCTATTGTAATTAAAAAATAATGTGTTATACTTGCCATGGGGTTCGTTGCCCCTTAGGTATAGTCGCTCTTGTCATATTGGGCGGCTTTTTTATATCAGTTTGACTTTACCAAAGTATAGTGCTACACTTGCGTCAGGGAGTTAGTCACTCCCCAGCTTATTTCAGTCACCCTCCCACATTTGGGGTGGCTTTTTATTTGCTATTGTAATACCTGGTTAAAGTGATATACTTAACGTAAGGTTGGTACTTCGAAAGCACCGCCTGTCATCTTTAGCCGCTCAATTGTGAGTGGCTTTTTATTTTTCAATTAGTAGTTAGTTTGACTTTAACTATGCTTAGTGTTATACTTGCTGGACGGAAAGATTAGTTGCTTTCCTTACAGTTCATAAAAACCATGTCTTGATGATATGGTTTTTATTAATAAATGGGCAGTTTGACATGGAGCATAATTAGTGTTACTATGAAGTAGTAGATTTTGTCATGAGTAAAATGTTTTATAGATTCACTTTTCGCAAAATGAGATTTACAATTTTGTCGAAAGGAAATAAATATTATGGCAAATGGAACAGTAAAATGGTTTAACGCTACTAAAGGATTTGGCTTTATTAGCTCTGAAGATGGACAAGATTTGTTCGCTCACTTCTCAGCAATCCAATCTGATGGATTCAAATCGCTTGACGAAGGTCAAAAAGTTGAATTTGATGTTGAAGAAGGTCAACGTGGACTTCAAGCAGTCAATATCACAAAAGCATAATTATGTTTGAAAATCGTGCATAAACTGGAGCAGTAGCTTCAGTTTTTTAATACAATGTTGTAATTCTAGGATAGTATGTTATACTTAGCCAGCAAGAGGAAACACACACTTTCCTTTGCATAAATTAGGGCCACTCTTTTATAGAGTGGTTTTTAATTAAATTAAGTATGTTATAATGAAAGTCTTAAACATAGGTGTCAGCAATTTGCTGGCATTTTTTATTTTTCATGGAATATTGTATAATGATGTTAGTGGACGAGAATAAAATATTCTTTATTTATAACGTCGGTAATCTGCAGTGCCGTCCACACTTACAACATGAGTGCTGCAGATTATCATAATCGGTTCTTTAGCTCAGCTGGTCAGAGCTAACGGCTCATAACCGTTCGGTCGCTGGTTCGAGTCCAGCAAGAACCATAATAGGAATAATCTGTCAGTGATGGCAGATTTTTTTAATAAAAAAAGCTTCAATATTATTGAAGCCATCCGCCTGACAAAGTTGTTATTTTAGCTGTCAAATTGACTGCCTTTTGATTCGTTTATATTACTGCGTATTCGGGTAAAAATCACAAAAAATATGATAATATCAATTCTATTATCCTTTAATAGAGCCTATTCATGGTAAGCCGGCTAAAGAATATTATAGCAATTTTTTGAGATTTCACAAGGTTTTAAGGCTTGAAAAGTTACTGACAGATCTGTCGGTGAATTCTGTCAGTAAGTTTTACTGACAAAAAATACTGACAAAATCGTCAGTATCTATTTTTTTACTAAATAATGTAATTCAACAAATTGTCCGTAAGTTTTTGTGTCAATCAGTTGAAGTTTCTCTTTGTAATTTCCTGACGGAAAAAGTGAAATTCCGTCTCCTAGTAAAACTGGGGCAATGGTAACTTGTAATTCATCAACCCAATGATTTTCAAGAAAAAGTTTGATGACTTCTCCGCCGCCAACAACCCAGATATTTTTGTCAGTATCCGCAAAATTTACTGACAGCTCTGTCAGTTTTTCTTTGTCAATAAAAACGATATTGTCAGTAGAAGAAATTTTTTGATGAGTTAAAATATAAGAAGTTTTGTCAGAATAAGGCCACTGACCGGCTTGCTCTTTTTCTAACCAATCATAAGTCTTTTTACCCATAATGATTGTATCAATATCACTATAAAAAGCACCATAGCCGTTATCACCCTCACCCTCAACATCAAAAAGCCATTGGAGACTTTCTTCTTTGGTGGCAATATAGCCGTCTAATGTAGAAGCAATAAAAAGTTTTACAGTCATTTTTCTCAATTCTATTTACTGACAGAATTTCTGTCAGTAAAATAATTAGTTATTTTACTTAAGGAGTGCTTTTAATTCATCTTCAGAATACTCATATTTGTTTTCACAGAATTGACAAATAATTTCAGCACCGTGATCCTCGGCTATCATTTCCTCAATTGGTTCTCTTCCTAAAGATTTAATGCCTTCAAGGAAACGTTCCTTACTACAATCGCATTTGAATTCCAAAGGAAATTCACCAAGATTTTTGTATTCCATATCGCCATAAATATTGTCTAACATCGTTTTTAATGGTTCTTCACTGGTCAGCATTGTTGCAATTGAAGGCATACTTTTAATATTATGTTCAATTTCGGTAATTTCTTCGTCAGTAGCATCTGGCAAAGCTTGCAACATAAATCCACCAGCAATTTTGACTGTATCTGAGTCTTCATTAAGCAAAACATTCACACCAACAGAAGAAGGAGTTTGTTCTGAACTTAAAAAATACCAAGCTAAGTCTTCGCCAATTTCACCAGTAATTAAATCAACTTGACCACTATAAGGTTGTTTAAGCCCCATGTCTTTGACCACAACTAAAAAGCCATTACCAACAAAAGGAGCAACTAATACTTCACCAGTTGAAGCTTTTTTATAGTCGAGTTCACGATTTTTGACATAACCTTTGACATGGCCGCGGCTGTCAGCGACTGCGATGATTGGCCCCATTGCTCCATCACCCAGAACTTTAACTGTAATTTTAGTATCACCTTTTTCATTAGCTCCTAAAATTTGTCCAGCAATCAATGTACGACCTAAGGCAACCGTCGAAGTTGGCCATGTTTGATGGCGTTCCTGTGCTTCTTTCACAGTTAGGGTTGAATCCAAAGCAAAAGCTCTGAAATGCCCATTTTTTGAGATTGATTTGATAATTTTATCCATGAGTCTATTGTACCACAAGACCCCAACTGACCTCAATAGAGCACAAAATTGTCAATCAATAAATGATATAAAAGCAAGAAAACACCTCAGATTTTCCTTTGACGTTTGAGAAAGCTTAAAAGTGTTTGTTAAGAATAAAGGATTTTGATAAACTAATAGCAGTAAATAAATTTTTTTGAACATATTATTACTAAAAACAACAAAAAAATGATAATGAAGATGAGAGAGGCCTGCTATGGAATTTGAAGATTATTTTAAAAATGATGAGTTAATGAACATTGTCAGAGAAACTGTAAAATTGGTCTTTCCTGAAGTACAAGAACGTATTTCCTACGGAATGCCTGCATGGTTTAAGGATAAGAATGTCCTTATTTATGCAAGTTCTCAAAAAAAGCACTTAGGAATTTATCCCAAACCAAACTTCATTGAAAATAATAGTGCGTCTCTTAAAGAACAATACGAATGCAGTAAAGGGACCATAAAAGTCCCTTATGATGTTGAAACCAATGAACTCAAACGCTTAGTTAGTGAGATTGTAAAATGGAACTTGGGCCATTAAATTTAACTGGTGTTTTGATAATAAACTATAAAAATTATTTGTATTTGTAAATTTATGTATCCTGAAACCAATTATTAAAAGAAAGAATGTGAATTATGCGAACTGTACCACTTGGACCAATATTAATATTTATTGCTTTTTTTATATTAATTTATATAGGACTAGTCATAGCAATTATTTTAACTGCTTTTATCAATGCAGTTCGTAAAAATGAAAATGGAGATGAATCATTTTTAGATAGATTTGAACGTCTTAATAAAGAATATTTTTATACGATGTTTAAGAAAGGTTACAAGCCTAAAAAAGAAGCTTTGCCCGAATGGATTCGTTGGATAAGTAAGCCCTGAGAATGGTATTTTAAAATAATCATATGTAAAAACTTAATATAAATTAATTGAACAAATACAGAAGTAAAGGATAATAACAATGGATATGAGAAGAGCTAAAAGACAGGTCACAAACATTGAGCTAATTAAAAAACTGGTTGAAGAAGTACAAGTCGTTCGTCTGGCCATAAATGGAGAAATTTACCCCTATGTAGTACCAGTAAATTTCGGCTATTCTTGGGATAATAATGATCAACTAACACTATATGTTCATGGAGCAAAAGAAGGAAAGAAAGTATCAATGCTAGAAAAAAATCCTTTAGTTGCTGTCGAAATGGATAGTCATCATAAGCTAATCGAAGGAAATAAAAATGCTTCGACTTATTCTTATGCTTATCAAAGTTTGATTGGTTTTGGAAAAGCAGAAATGATAGAAAATTTGGACGAAAAGAGGGTGGCATTGGAGCTTTTAATGGAGCATGCAGCAAAAGGAAAAGAATACGACCCCATGCCAGAAAAAATGTTAGAGCGAGTTGGAGTAATAAAAATTGAATTGGACTCATATACTGTAAAACAAAATATCCATCCTGAGGAAAAAAAATAAGAGTTTAATGATAGCAAGAGCTCTACTAATATAGATAAGTATTCCTTTTATTAAACCAAAATCCTTTGATTATAGCTTTCCATTTAGTAAAATAATGAAAAAGCTCATCCTCAATAGCTTTGAGAGGTTAGAAAATGGTTAATATGTTTTCAGTTATAATAAATTCAACGGTTATCTACTGGGCAACAGCCCTAGATTTACTTATATTACTAGCAATATTATATGTTCGTTTTGATAAAAAAAGTCATTTATCTATTACTTTGGGACAAATAATTGGTTCTTTTGCACTTGTAGTGGTCAGTTTATTTTTTGCGGTCATCCTAAAACTTGTTCCAGAAGAGTGGATTTTGGGTTTACTGGGCCTGATTCCTTTAGGACTAGGAATAAAATATTTATTCCTTGGGGATGATGATGACGATGAAGAATTAGATGAATTGCTACAAAAAAGGAAAAATAAAAGCTTGCTTGGAACTGTTATTATCATTTCTTTTGCGAGTTGTGGAGCGGATAACATTGCTTTGTTTACTCCATTTTTTATGACATTTTCAGCTAATAATTTGCTATTATCAATAATAATTTTTGCCTTAAACATATTAATTTTAGGGCTTCTTGGAAAAACAATTGCAAAAATTCCTCACCTTCATGACGTTTTAGAAAAATACAGTCGTTGGATTCTTGCTTTTGTTTATATAATACTTGGAATAATGGTTTTACTAGAAAGTGGAACAGTCTCCAAAATTCTCAGTTTTTTGTAAAACATAATTTAAAGATTAAAAAAGTTCCGTATTTCCGAACGATAATTTAGATTTAATCAAAAGCATCAGGATTTTTTAAGTAAATCTTGATGTTTTTTGATAAAATAAAAAATAGTGCGATAGGAGCTTTCAAGAAATGATTTATCTTTTACTTTTGATAAATTAGTTCAAAAGTTGAAGAAGTTTTTTAGAAATGCCAGCCAAGCGAACTTGGAGCGTGCAAAATATTTTAAGAAAAGTGGATAGTCAAAACTATCCAAAAGGAGAATATTATGCCATCAGTAGTAGTTGTCGGAACGCAATGGGGAGACGAAGGAAAAGGTAAAATTACAGATTTCCTAAGCTCAAATGCAGAAGTTATTGCCCGTTATCAAGGGGGAGACAATGCAGGTCATACCATCGTCATCGACGGCAAAAAGTTCAAACTTCACCTTATTCCATCAGGAATTTTCTTCCCTGAAAAGATTTCCGTTATTGGGAATGGTGTCGTTGTTAACCCAAAATCACTGATTGAAGAAATCGCTTATCTCGCTGAAAATGGAGTTTCTGCAGAGAGTTTACGTATTTCAGACCGTGCACATGTTATCTTGCCTTACCATAAAAAATTAGACTTCCTTCAAGAAGAAGCCAAAGGCGATAAGAAGATTGGGACAACCATTAAAGGGATTGGTCCAGCCTATATGGATAAAGCAGCTCGTGTCGGAATTCGTGTTGCAGACTTACTTGACAAAGAAATCTTTGAGGAACGTTTACGTACAAACCTTGAAGCTAAAAACCGTGAATTTGTAAAAATGTATGATTCAGAACCAATCGAATTTGAAGAAATTTTTGAAGAATACTATGAATACGGTCAACAACTTAAAAAATATGTGACAGATACTTCAGTTATCTTGAATGATGCCCTTGATGCAGGAAAACGTGTCCTTTTTGAAGGTGCGCAAGGGGTAATGCTTGATATTGACCAAGGAACATATCCATTTGTAACTTCATCAAACCCAGTAGCTGGTGGGGTAACGATTGGCTCTGGTGTCGGTCCATCAAAAATTTCAAAAGTTGTTGGTGTTTGTAAAGCCTATACTTCACGTGTGGGTGATGGTCCATTCCCAACAGAACTTTTTGATGAAGTTGGACATCAAATTCGTGAAGTAGGACATGAATATGGAACAACAACAGGACGTCCACGTCGTGTTGGTTGGTTTGACTCAGTCGTAATGCGTCATGCAAAACGTGTTTCTGGCTTGACAAATCTTAGCTTGAATTCAATTGACGTTCTCTCAGGACTTGAAACAGTAAAAATTTGTGTTGCTTACGAACGTAGTAATGGTGAACAAATTACTCATTATCCAGCATCACTTAAGGAATTAGCAGATTGCAAACCAATCTATGAAGAATTGCCAGGATGGTCTGAAGATATTACTTCATGCCGAACTTTAGAAGAGTTACCAGAAGCTGCTCGTAACTATGTTCGTCGTGTTGGTGAACTAGTTGGCGTACGTATCTCGACTTTCTCAGTAGGTCCTGGTCGTGAACAAACTAATGTTTTAGAATCAGTTTGGGGCGTATAAAGTCAAAATAAAAAAGCCAGAGCATGCTCTGACTTTTTTTGTTTACAAGAAGGGTCCAAAGACTTGTGAACTAGAGTTTTTATTATTGACGTTGACATCAATTACATTATAAAAGGCATTAGAAGTATCAGCTACATCCCAGACAGCCAAAACAATGTGATATCCAGATCGATCAGTTGGAATGTTAATCGTATGTGAGAGATTATTTGTTGCAGGAGACCCATCGTGATTGATTGTCCCTATAAGTTCTAATTCTGAACGTTTTAAAGGTGTATTTTGGTCCCAACCTGTTTTGGTCATATAGTAGTGCCACTTAGTTGTTTTATGAGGTGCAGTGTATTTCCAAGTGAAGATGTTAGAACCTGTACTAATAGATGTTTTTTTCCAGCGTGAACTAGTTTGATTATCTAGAACAAAGTCGCCTATTTGTCCTAAGCCTCCATTTGCAGAAGCAATCCGACCATCAGCGGGACCAGACACCGGGAAGCCTTTAGGTGCTTCTAAAGATTGTGGGTTACTAATAACATTTCCATAAATGTTAAAAGCGGCGGTCCACCCTAAACTTTGAGAATCTAATTGTCCTTGATAGCCTCTGGCTGGTGGTGATTGAACATAACCATGAGCTGATACAGTATCTGTTTTAATTAAAAGGGAGACACTGAGTAGACCTGCAGCAACTAATAAACCAGTAAGTAGTTTTTTCATAAATTTATTCCTCTCCTATTTATAGCTTTTTCCATGGACCAAAATCTCCTGATTGGTCAGGTTGTTGGCCAGTATTCCACCATTTTGCTTCATAATTTACTCCATTAAAAGTAACACGATCACCTTGAACATAAACTTTATCCTTTTGCCAAGTATTATTTTCCGCTGATGTGTCCAGTGTCATAAATGTAGCTCTGGCCGTATCAGAACGATTACCTGAAGGGTCAACTGCTACAATTTCAACATTGTATTCAGTTTTTTTGGATAATCCAGTCACATCTTGTAAGCCGGAAGTACTTTTAAATGATTGAGTACCAATCTTAATTTCATAGTGATCAATGCGAACATTGTCTGTAGATTTTCCTTGAATCGTGGCAGTAGAAGCAGTCACATTACTAATTGAAATTGTGGGCAAGGTTGGTTTTTCAGTATCTTCAATCGGTTGATTGTTAAAGAGCATTGGGGCGTATGTATTTACAAAAGTATTATTATATTTTTCGCCATTTGAATTGGTTCCAGCATCCCAATTTACTGACCAAGTCATTAAACCTTTTATTTCGTTACCAGAAGCTTTTAAGCGATTCAATGCATTTTTTACGGCATTGGGGTCTTTCACATAACCTGTTGCAGCAGCGTCATTATTAGATGGTAGACCAATAACGAATTTACTGGCTGGGATTTTAATAAACCCATCTGTTCCTGTTACGAGACGTTGAGTTAAACCATAGAGAAAATCTTCTTTTTTTTCGTCATTTGATTGAGAAATCCACATATTTAAATCACTATCCCAGAAACCATCTCCTCCTTGATTATAGTATTGAGGATTGATGAAATCATAGTACGAATCTAAATTGTTGATATATGGTGCATATTTTCCTGAACTTGTTAAATAAGGAAATTCTGGAGCCATCGTAATCATAAAGTTTTTACCATCTTTTCGATAATGGTCTTTAACTTTTTTTAAAGCGGATGGGATAACAGTTTGATTATCTGCTGCTTCAATTGCAGCCTGCTCTAAATCAATATCTAATCCATCAAAGCCGTAAGTATCTACAAGACGAATGATTTCATTAACAAAATCACTTTCCTGACTTTTCTTTAATTCAATATGAGCGTCAGCTCCTCCTAAAGCGATTAAGACGCTCTTACCTTCGGCATTTAATTTTGAAATTTCGGCTCTGAATTCAGTATCGGTTTTGTTATAAGGCTTGAAAGTGGGAAGGGTTTGTCCTTCAGGTGTTTTCATAAAGGAAACATTAATTACATTGTAGCCTTCTTGTGTACTTGAAAGATTGAAGTCAGCAGAACTTCCTCCTTTATAACCATCTTTTCCTGTTGATTTCCAATTGTGCCAATAACCTACAAGCACTTTATCTTTTGGATTGACCATTTCACTAGCTGCATCTGCTAAGACTTGTTGCCCTCCTAATACAACAATTCCTATAGATGCTGTTACCAAAAAAGCCTTAATTTCTCTACGTTTTTTCACTGAAATCATAAATATCTCCTAAACAATAGTGATTTTAAAGATTCCGGAATCTTGTTCTGTAAGCGCTAACTTTATTTTAACAATTTTTTTCCTTAACTAAAAATAAAAAGGTTTATAAAATAATTATTTTTGAAGGATAAAAAAACACTAATATTCATAAAATATTAGTGTTTTTCTTATTTTAAATCTTTAAGTAAAGAATCTAACCATTCTTTTTTAAAAGTTTCTCTTTGAATAGCAAAATCTAAAACCAAATAGTGGCCACTTTTTTTATTTTTTTCATCTTCACCAAAGAGGTCTTTTTGACGTTTAATCAGATATTCCAGTTTTTTCTGGTGGACAATACTTTCTTCTTCAATTAGTTTTTGGAGATTTTCTTCATTTTTGTCATCAAGAAAATAAAGGCGGAGCATGAATTCATCTTTTTGAATTGGATAGCGGTCAACAGGGTGTTTTAACCACTCGTTAAATAGTTCGATTCCTTTTGGAGTAATTTGATAGGTTTTTTTCTCTAACTTTTCACCTACAATGTGTACATCAAAAGTAACGGCTTGATCGTTTAATAATACTCTAAGTGAAGGATAAATTTGCCCTGTGTTGGCTTGCCAAAATTCACCGACTTCACTTTCAAACTTTTTCTTAAGGTCATAACCACTTAATGGTTCGGTCTTTAAAAGTCCAAGTATAATATAAGATAATTTATCTCTATGGCTCATATTTTTTCTCCTTTATTTCCATGATACACAAAAAATAGTAAATTGTAAATTTTTGATGTAGAATTTAAACTTCATTTTTAAAAAACTGTCTATTCTATTATATATAACGAAATTTAAGGAAATCTAAATTGATAATTATTTAATGTTGATAAGCTGGTATTCTATTGATTTCTCAAATAAAGAAGAGACAAATTAAATATTATTTGTCTCTTCTTTATTATTTTTGACTTGAAAATTAATGCTTAATCATTTTATAATTTTGGTCAAAGTATTTTCCGTTACGAATATCATTTGTCATTTCTTTGTAAGGAGCTTGTGCGACGACATCGTCATTATCTTTGCCTGCTTCAGCAGCATAAGTGATTTTTGCAAATTCTGGAACTAAATATTTAGGATAAGTTTCATATTTTTCGCGAGATTCATGCATTAAGTCAATAAAATCATTTTGGAAGCAGACAGTGATTTCTGGGTGTTCTTCTACCCATTTCGGGAAGAAAATCATGCCATGTAATTTTCCTTCATTTGGAAGAAAATCTAAGGCAACATCAGTACCAGTAGGTTCTGTCCATGTAATTTTATAAATCCCTTCGGTTAACATCACTAATGAAACTTCTTGGTCTTTGACCCAGCGGCCAGCGACCATTCCGCCATGGATACGGTAATCAATGGTATGGTCGTTTTTGACGTAAAGTTCATATTCCCAACCATTATCATAGGTATAGATAAAGTGTGTTCCGACAAAATCTTCTAAGCTTTTAAATTTTTTCATTAAATTCCTTCTTTCTAAACATGTTTTATAAACATGTTTTAAATATATATTTATTATAAAATACGTTTTTTGTTTTGTCAAGATAAAAAAATACACTTTCTTAAAGTTGACAAATCTTATGAAAGTGATAAAATTAAGCATAGATGTAAGAAGAGTAGATTGTCTATGAAATTTGAGGGAATTGTGGTCACCGACTGAAAGCCACAATATGGAATTGCAATTGAAGTTCACCTTACTAAAGAAAGCTATTTTTAATCTATCATTTAGAGTGATAGTCTAAAAGGTAGGCTTTTGTGTGAATTAAATAATTAAATTAAGTGATAAAATAGGATGGTACCGCGGCTTTCGCTCCTTTGGAGATGAGAGTTGTGGTATTTTTTATTTTCTATTAAATCTGACTCAAATCTCTTTTTAATAACAAATATATATTTTTCATAAGTTGAAAGGATAAAAATGAACTTACAAGAAAAAATTGAAGACCTTCGCAAGCGGACTTTGTCTGACTTACTCTCTGTTGCTGATGAAAAAACACTGAATAATTTAAGAACTGTGATGCTTGGTAAAAAGGGTGAATTGACTGAAATTCTGAAAGGGATGAAAGACCTGACTAATGAAGAACGTCCAGTTATTGGCGCACTTGCCAATGCTTTTCGTGATGAGTTTGGGGCAAAATTTGAAGCTAAAAAAGTGGAAATTGAACAAGCAGTAATGAATGCCGCTTTAGAATCAGAAACTTTGGATGTGACTTTGCCAGGAAAAGCTCAGAAAAAAGGAAGTCGCCATATCTTAACTCAAACGCAAGAAGAAATTGAAGAAATTTTCCTTGGAATGGGTTATGAAATTGTTGATGGCTATGAAGTGGAAACGGACCATTATAATTTTGAGCGAATGAATCTTCCAAAAGATCATCCAGCTCGTGATATGCAAGATACCTTCTATATCACTAATGAAGTTTTACTTCGTACGCATACTTCACCTATGCAAGCTCGGACAATGGATGCTCATGATTTCTCTAAAGGGGGGTTACGCATGATTGCCCCTGGTCGTGTTTATCGTCGTGATACAGATGATGCCACTCACAGCCACCAATTTCATCAAATTGAAGGTTTGGTTGTAGATAAAAATATCACAATGGCAGACCTTAAAGGAACGCTTGACCTTGTCATGAAAAAAATGTTTGGTCAAGACCGTGAATTACGCTGGCGTCCAAGTTATTTCCCATTTACTGAACCTTCTGTTGAGGTTGATATTTCTTGTTTCAAATGTGGCGGAAAAGGCTGTAACGTCTGCAAACATACCGGCTGGATTGAAATTCTTGGTGCAGGTATGGTCCATCCCAATGTGCTTGAAATGTCTGGTTTAGATTCTTCAGTTTATTCTGGTTTTGCTTTCGGGCTTGGTCAAGAACGTATTGCGATGCTCCGTTATGGAATCAATGATATTCGTGGATTCTATCAAGGGGACGTACGATTCTTAGAGCAATTTGGAAAATAAAAAAAGTCAAAAAACTGTGAATAGAAAGTGAAATAAAATGCAAGTATCATATAAATGGTTAAAAGAGTTGGTGCCTAATCTTAGAGCGACATCGGCTGAATTAGAACAAAAGATGTCAACGTCTGGGATTGAGGTTGAAGGTGTGACAAGTCCAATGGAAGGTTTGTCAAAACTTGTTGTGGGAGAAATTTTATCAAGTGAAGATATTCCTGACACACACTTACACATCACACAAGTGAATGTTGGAGCTGAAGAATCATTGCAAATTGTTTGTGGTGCGCCAAATGTTCGTGTGGGTATGAAAGTAATTGTAGCACTTGTGGGTGCTCGAATTGCTGATAATTATAAAATCAAAAAAGGTAAAATTCGAGGAGTTGAATCTCTCGGGATGCTCTGTGCGCTTGATGAAATTGGGATTGATGAAAAAATTAATCCAATGAAGCATGAGGATGGTATTTTTGAAATGCCAGCGGATGCTAAAGTTGGTGATAGTATTTTCTCTTATCTTGATATGGATGATGAAATCATTGAATTATCAATTACACCAAACCGTGCGGATGCTTTGTCAATGCATGGGGCAGCTTGGGAAGTTGGTGCTATTTATGGTTTACCAGTTCAATTAGAAAAGAAAGATTTAGTAGAAGCTTCTGAATCAGCAGCAAGTAAAATTGCAGTAAAAGTTGAAACAGATAAGGTTCCAACATATAAAATTCGTTTGATTGAAGGGGTTAAGATTGCTAAATCACCACAATGGTTGCAAAACCGTTTGATGAATGCTGGTGTGAAACCAATCAACAATGTAGTGGATGTGACGAATTATGTTTTGATGGCTTTTGGTCAACCTTTGCATAGTTTTGATTTTTCTAAATTTGGTTCTGATGAAATTTTGGTTCGTCAAGCTAAGGCTGGTGAAAAAATGACAACCTTAGACCATGTTGAACGTGAATTAGATGATTCTGATATTGTGGTTACCGCAAATGGACTTCCTGTAGCGCTTGGTGGTGTTATGGGTGGCGCTGATAGTGAAATTACTGACGAAACAACAAGTGTTGCCCTTGAAGCGGCTCTATTTGATGGGACTTCAATTCGTAAAACTTCTCAAAAATTTGCTTTGCGTTCGGAAGCATCAAGTCGTTTTGAAAAAGGAATTAATGAAGGAACGGTTCGTGAGGCACTTGATTTTGCAGCAGCAATGATAGTTGAATTGGCTGGTGGAAAAGTTCTTTCAGGTGTTGTTGAATCAAATGATTATCAACCTATTTTGCCAAAAGTATCAATTACTTTGAGTCGTGTTAATAGTGCTTTGGGAACAGATTTATCTCTTGAGACTGTGGAAAAAATTTTTGTTCAACTTGGCTTTGGGGTTGAAGTTGAGGGTGAAAAATTTACTTGTGAAATCCCATCACGTCGTTGGGATATTCATATTGAAGCTGATTTAGTTGAAGAAGTAGCTCGTATTTATGGCTATGATAATTTGCCAAGTACTTTGCCTTCCTCACAAAATGCTGGTGAATTGACTCAAATGCAAAAATTCCGTCGTACGGTGCGAACAGGTCTCGAAAGTTCAGGGCTTAATGAAGTTATTGGTTATTCGCTTGTAACTCCAGAAAAAGCAACTGAATTTGTGGGTCAGCTTGAAACAACAACGCTTATGATGCCAATGACCGAAGATCGTCAAACACTTCGTGCAAACATGATTCCAGGACTTTTGGATATTGTAAATTACAATCAGAATCGTAAAAATGCTGATGTGGCAATTTATGAAATTGGCAATATTTTCTTACCAAATCCAGATGATATTCGTCCGATAGAAGTACCAAACCTTGCTTTTGCTATTTCTGGAAATGTTGTGGATAAATCATATAATGGGCAAGCTGTTCCTGTTGATTTCTACTATGCTAAGGGAATTGTGGAAAACCTTCTCGAAGCATACAAAGAAGTAGAATTTATTCCAAGCAATAATCAAGCAGCGATGCACCCAGGACGGACTGCTGTCATTAAAATTAATGGTCGTGTGGCTGGTTTTGTAGGACAAATTCATCCGGCGACAGCTAAAAAATACGATATTGCAGAAACTTATGTTGCTGGTCTTGATATGCAAGTGATGCTTGAAGAATTACCAGCTCAAACTATCTTTACTGACATTCCGAAAGTTCAAGCTGTTCACCGTGATATCGCACTTTTGATTGATGCTGAAGTGACACATGCACAAATTGTTTCTGTCATTAAATCAAGTCGTGTCAAAACACTTAGCCAAGTTGAGTTATTTGATATTTATCAAGGCAAAAACTTACCGGCTGGTAAGAAATCAATGGCTTACAGTCTCACTTTCCAACCTGTTGAAAATACAATGACAGATGATGAAATTACGGCTGCGGTCAATAAAATTACAAAAAATCTTGTGGAAAAATTGGATATAGAAATCCGTTAATTTGAAAAAGTACTGACAAAAAAACTGTCAGTAAAAATCTCTATTGGTATTTTACTGATAGAGATTTTTTTGCAAATAAATAATAAAGAAGCGAATGAAAATTTGCTTTCAGTAAATCAAAAGGCTCTTGTGGAAGTGTCGTTTTGTATTTATTTTAAAATTATGTTAATCTTAGTAAAGATATTGCAATTAAAATCCTGAGGGGATATGTTAGAATAGACAAAGTATGAAGAATTTAATTCCTAAAAAAATAAAACAAGTTGGAATACTTGTGGGAGCTTTACTGATGATTTTGTCAGTACTACCATCTAATCTCTTAGGAGTAACAAAGGTAAATGCTGAGAGCTCTCAAACGGAAGTCAACCAAGAACTTACAAACTTCCAAACAGAACTCGATAGCAAATTAGCGCAGGCGAATAAGATTTATAGTCAAGCGCAAGAAGCTCAAGAAAAAGTTAAGCAGTCAAAGAGCAAAATCACAGAATATGAAGGCAAAATTGCTGAAACTGAAAATGATATTGTTCAACTCAAGGCTTCTGTCGCAAAACAAATGCGGGCAGTACAATCAAATGGTGGGGCTACGTTCTCATATATTGATGTCGTTGCGTCATCAAAAAATCTCTCAGAGATGATTACACGTTTGACCAATCTGAATGTAGTTTTGACAGCCGAGGCTGACCAAGCTAAATCTTTGATAGAAAAAGAAGCTTCACTTAAAACAATGAAAGTTAAATTGGAAGAAACGCAAGAATCTCTTGTGAAAAACCAAAATGACTATCAAGGACAAGTAGATAGCTTGCAAAGTAGTATTTCATCGCTTAAGGATAAAATTAGTTCTAATAAACAACTTTTGAGTGAAATGCAAGAAAAAGCAGCAGCAGAACAAAAAGCTCGCGATGAAGCATTGGCTAAATCGGTAGCTGAGGTTAAAGCTAAAGCGGAGCAAGAGAAGGCTAAGACTTCATCAAGTTCGTCAAGTACTCAAAACTCAAGCTCATCAAGTTCTCAAAGTTCACAGGCTTCAAGCGATAAAGGAACGGATGGTGCTAACAATGGTTCATCTACAACAACTTCTGGTGGTCGTACTTTAAATGTAGAAGCAACGGCTTATGCTTTGAATGGGATTACAGCAACGGGAATTGATTTAAGTAAAAATCCAATTTGTATTGCGGTTGACCCAAGTGTTATTCCTTTGAATTCTCTTGTTGAAGTTCCAGGATATGGAATTGCAATTGCTGGTGATACTGGGGGAGCAATTATTGGGAATATCATTGATGTCCATTTTCCAACTAATGACCAAGCAATTGCTTGGGGACGGAAAAATATTCAAATCACTGTTTTGAGTTAATAAACTTTAAAAAATAATGAAAGGCTTACAGTGAAGCCTTTTTTTGGTATAATGAGAACATGATAAAAAATGGACGTATTGTCAAATCTTTGGCAGGCTTTTATGATGTAGAATCAGAAGGTGAAGTTTATCAGACGCGTGCGCGTGGTAATTTCAGAAAAAAAGGAATGAAACCTGTTGTGGGAGATTTTGTTGAATTTTCTACTGAGGAAAATTCAGAAGGTTATATTTTAAAAATTGGTGAGCGAAAAAATTCTTTAATTCGACCATCTATTGCTAATATTGATCAAGCTGTGATTATTATGTCAACAGTGAGCCCAAATTTTAGTTTGAATTTATTAGACCGCTTTTTGGTTTTTTTAGAGCATAAAAATATTCACCCGATGATTTACATTTCTAAGTTGGATTTACTGACAGAGATGCAGGAAGGCTCAGATAAGAATAAAAAGACTTTTAATCAGCTGACAGATTATGAACAGATAAAAAGTGATTATGAACAAATTGGTTATGATGTTTTTTTTGATGCTAAGCATTTGGTCAGTAATTTAGCGGGAAAAGTAACTGTCTTTATGGGTCAAACTGGCGCGGGTAAAACTACTTTGCTAAATAAAATTGCACCAGAAATGCAACTGGCAACGGGAGAAACTTCAGAAAAACTGGGACGTGGGCGTCATACGACACGTCATGTTGAATTTTTTGAATTGGCTGGTGGCTTAATTGCTGACACACCAGGATTTTCTAGTCTAGACTATGAAGTGACGAATCAGCCGGATTTAAATGCTGCTTTTCCTGAAATTTTAAGAATCAGTCATGATTGCAAGTTTCGCGAATGTACACATACGCATGAACCCAGCTGTGCAGTCAAGCTGGCACTAGAAAATCATGAAATTTTAGAGAGCCGCTATGATAATTATTTACAGATTTTAGATGAAATTAATCATACGAGGGAAACTTATGAGAAAAAACGAAAAAAACAGGGCTAAAGATAATATTTGGTTAAAACAAGCTGGTTTTTTTGCCCTTGTTTTAGCATGGATTTTAGCGATTTATTTTAAAAATGATTTGTCAAAAACAATGATGATTATTGTATTTATCCTCTTGGTTATTGCAACTTTCTTTGTTATTTTTTGGTTAAACCGTGTCTTTTTTGGATTAACTAATCAGCCCAAAGAGGATAAAAAAGATTTAGAAAGTTCACAGGACAAAGAAAAATGAAAAAACGATTGAAAACAGAAGCCTTTTTAGCGGTTATTTTTGCGCTTATTTGCCAAATCTTAGAAATGTTTGTCTTCAAAAGTGGAAGTCTGGCCTTTGTGATGAATTTCTTGACCGTCATTGCTTTAGGCTTAGCAATTATGCTTGGAGTTCGTGCGGCAACCGTTGTAGAGCATAAACGTGAGGGTGAATCTTGGAAAACAATTATTAAAGAAGAACTTCATGATGATTCATCAGAAAATAGTGGTGAATAAGTGTTTTTAGTTTCAAAAGATAAATTACTAATTCAAGTTATTTAGAGAGAGGATAGAAATGAAAAATAAAATTGCTCCATCAATTTTGTCAGCAGACTTTGGAAATTTTGCAAGAGATGTGAAACGTTTAGAATCTGCTGGAGCTGACCTTGTACATATTGACGTAATGGACGGACATTTTGTGGATAATTTAACCTTTGGAGCTGGCGTTGTTTCGGCACTTCGCGCACAAACTCATTTATTTTTCGATGTTCACATGATGGTTGAAAATCCTGAAAAATATGTGGAGGATTTTGCAAAGGCAGGAGCTGATAGCATGAGTATTCATGTTGAAGCAACTCATCATATTCACGGAGCACTTCAAAAAATTAAGAATGCCGGCATGAAAGCTTCGGTAGTTATTAATCCTGGAACTCCTGTAGAGGCGATTAAAACTGTTTTACCACTTGTGGATATGGTCTTAGTAATGACAGTCAATCCTGGTTTTGGAGGTCAAAAATTTATTCCTGAAATGATGGATAAAGTTCGTGAACTCGCTCAAATTCGAGCTGATAAAAAGCTTGATTTTGAAATCGAAGTTGATGGTGGAATTGATGACCAAACAATTAAAGTTGCTAAAGCTGCCGGAGCTAATGTTTTTGTTGCAGGGTCATTTATTTTTAAAGGTGAAGTTGAAGTAAATATTAATAAATTAAAAGAAGAACTAATGGAAAAACTATGATTATTTGGTTAAATGGTGCATATGGTTCGGGAAAGACAACTATTGCTGAACTCCTGCATGAACGTATTTTTCCCTCATGGATTTATGATCCAGAGGAAATCGGAGATTTTTTTAGAAAAAATTTGCCAAAAGAAATTCAAAAAGATGATTTCCAAAAATATCAAGAATGGCGGACTTGGAATGTTCAGATTCTTGAAAAGTTAAATAGAGAATATTCAGGAACCATTATTGTACCAATGACCCTACATATGAAGTTTTGTTTTGAGGAGATTTTTAAATCACTAGAAGTGCGAAATATCGAAGTTCATCGGTTTTTACTTGAAGTTTCTAAAGAGGAACTAATAAGGCGTCTTAATTTAAGAAATGATGCTTTAAAAAAATGGGGCTTATCTCATTTAGAAGAAGAACTGACATTTTTTGATACACTACCAGATAGTGAAAAAATTAATAATCAACAAAATCTAGAACTTGTAGTTAAAGAAATTTTAGAAAAAGTAGGAAAATAAAAAATCAAGATGGAAGTCATAATTATTATATTAATTATACTTTTGATTTTACTGTCCCTTGCCAATTTTTTCAAAAAAACTGACAAAGGAAATACGAGTCATCAGTTAAATTATCTTAATCAAAATTTATCGGAAATGCGCTCAGATATTAACCAGCAACTTGCGCAAAATAGACAGGAACTTTCTAGTAGTTTACGTTCGGTCAATAATGATTTTTCGGCACTGACAGAAAATATCAATAGTAAGTTTGATTGGCAGTTTAAAGATTTACAAAACTCAAATGAGCAAAAATTAGAAAAAATTTCTGTAAGTTTGGTAGAATCTACTGATAGAACGGTTAGTAAACTGTCAGAACTGACAGAGTCAATTACCGCCAAATTTGACCATAAATTTAAAGAATTACAAGATTCAAATGATAAAAGATTGAGTCAGATTCAAGAAACGGTCGATGAAAAATTGCAAGAAACATTAAATCGCAGAATTTCGCAATCCTTTGAACAGGTAACTTTACATTTGAAAAATGTGGAAGAGGGCTTGGGCGAAATGAGAAATCTTGCCAGCGATGTGGACAGCTTACAAAAGGTAATGACCGGTGTTAAAACACGTGGGATTGTTGGTGAAATTCAGTTAGGCCGAATTTTAGAGCAAATGTTTACAAGTAGTCAATACCGTGAACAAGTCAATATCCAAGGGGGCAATGCAGTTGATTATGCTTTGATTTTACCTGGAAAATCTGATGATTCAGAGCTTTTATTACCAATTGACTCAAAATTCCCGATGGAAGATTATCAACGCTTGCAAATGGCTTTAGAATCTAATGACAGTCTGGAAATTGATAAGACAAGAAAAGCATTGTTTAATGCCGTCAAAGCTCAAGCCAAATCAATCAGTGAAAAATATATTGTTCCACCAAAAACAACAGATTTTGCCATCATGTTTTTACCAACTGAAGGGCTGTTTATGGAAGTGGTCAATAACCCTGAACTTTATGAACAAATCAGTCGTGATTACAAGGTTAATGTGACAGGTCCAACGACAATGACAGCCGTCTTGAACAGTTTGCAAATGGGCTTTAAAACTTTGCAAATCGAACAAAAATCAGCTGAAGTTTATGAGCTACTAGGTGCTGTCAAAACAGAATTTGGTAAGTTTGAAGGTTCACTGAAAAAAGTTCAAGAACGTCTGCAACAATCTGAAAAAGAGATTAGCAATCTAATCACCACAAGAACAAATGTGATGAATCGTAAATTACGGAATATCAATGAAATTGATAATAGTAAAAGTAGTGAACTTCTAGGGATAGATAATGAATAAACTTCTCTTTCTAGTTTAGGTTCGATATCTAAGAAAGTCGCTCTTAAAAGCGGTAAAAAATTAACATATAAAAGTGGGACGTAAGAAAGAAAAACATTTATTTCTTTGGTGAAATGAAGCGCCCCTGTAAAATTATTTAACTGAGTTCGGGCTCGTAGAAGCGTGTGAAATAGAAACTGGATTATATTCAGAACCACAATTTTCATCACTTCTGAATGCTCGTTCTCACATCTTAAAGGAGAAAACATGGTGCTCATTAAAAACTTAGAAATTGGCGAATTTTTTGAAGGGTTTTATCTGATTAAATCAGTTGAATTACGTCAAACTCGTGCAGGAAAAGACTTTTTAGCTTTAAGTTTTCAAGACCGAACAGGAACAATCAACGGAAATATTTGGGATGCCAATCCTAAGGCGGTTGAACAATTTAGAGCTGGACGTGTCGTACATATGAAGGCTCTCAAAGAACTTTATAATGGAATGCCTCAAGTCAATAAAATACAATTACGTTTGGCGACAGATAGTGAACCTAATCAACCTCATGATTACCGAGAAAGTTCTCCTGTTCAAGAAAAAGATCTACGTGAATATGTTCAATCAATCGTCTTCCGTATTGAAAATGCGACTTTAAATCGAATTGTACGGACGATTTTGAAAAAATTTGATAAAGAATTTTATGAATTTCCTGCTGCAAAAACTAATCACCATGCTTTTGAAGGAGGTCTTGCTTTCCATACAACCACCATGCTTCAATTAGCAGAAAAAGTTTGCGAAGTTTATCCACAACTCAACGAAAATTTGATGTTTGCCGGTGTTTTACTGCATGATATGGCAAAATGTTTAGAGTTTACAGGTGCGGAAAATACTTCTTATACTTTGCGCGGAAATTTGCTTGGGCACATTGTTTTGATTGATGAAGAAGTGAGTAAAGCTGCCATTGAACTTGGCTTTGATGATGACAATGAAGATTTATTAATGCTTCGTCATTGTTTGTTGAGTCATCATGGTGAGTTGGAATATGGTAGCCCTGTTCGTCCGCAAATTATGGAAGCAGAAATGATTCATCAAATTGATGTTATGGATGCCAATATGATGATGATGACTACGGCGACTCAAACGCTTGACCCAGGTCAATTTAGTCAACGCGTTTGGGCTTTATCTAATCGTAATTTTTATAAACCAAGAAAAGATTAAACCGTGGCGCATGGTTCAAGTGAATAAAAAAGCTGTTTTGCACCTAAATTTGAGCAATTTGGTGTGGAACAGCTTCGCACGTCATGCTAGATTCTCCACTCTCGCAGTCGAGTGGATTGTTAAAAGGGGAGCCCAAGCGGCTCCTCTTTTGTCTATTTCCACAGTCATTTGAGTCATAATTAAATTTTTTGATTTTTTGTGGAAAGTACTTTGTCAACATTCTGAAGTGTGGCGTACATTTTTTTACTGACAGAAATTTTTGTCAGTAAAAATGGTAAAATAGAGGAAGTTAAAAAAATATAAGGAGTTTTTTATGAATTACACTTTAAAAAATGGCCACTTAAATGTTGTTGTGGATACTTTTGGAGCAGAAATGCATTCTATTCAACATGATGATATTGAATATTTGTGGCAAGCAGATGCAAAATTTTGGGGCCGTCATGCTCCAGTTCTCTTTCCAATCGTAGGGAAATTGAAAAATGGGGAATATCGCTATAATGACAAAACTTATAAAATGGGCGGACACGGTTTTGCACGTGATAATGACTTTGAATTAATTAAGAAATCAGCTGATGAACTTGTTTTTGAACTTCGTGACAATGAAGATAGCTTAAATCACTATCCCTTTCATTTTGTTTTCCGTGTTTCTTATAAACTAGTAGACAATAAAATTAGAGTTCGTTATGAAGTGAAAAATGAAGATGAAAAATTCATGTCTTTTGGCGTTGGGGCTCACCCAGCTTTCAATGTTCCTTTAAAAAATGGAACTTTTGAAGATTACCAATTAACAATTTCACCAGATGAAAAGCGGACATTTATTCCACTTGATCCACCGTCAGGAACTTTGAAACTAGATGAAAGAGTTGAAAGTCAAGTCAGTCAACTTCCGTTAACAAGAGCACTTTTTGATAAAGATGCTTTAGTTTATACCTCATCAAAGGAGATGAAAGTTTCTTTGACCAATAAATTAGATGACCACGAAGTCAGCCTAACATGGAAAAATATGCCTTATTTTGGTTTATGGTCACCTTATCCAAATGAAGCACCCTTTGTTTGTATCGAACCTTGGTGTGGAATTGCAGATGATGAAAATACTGATGGAGATATTACCAACAAATTTGGAATCAATCAATTGGCACCAGAAGGAAAATTTTCTTGTGAATATACCATTGAAATTAAATAATCAAAAAAGACTCTCGTATTTTTACGGGAGTTTTTGCTTAAAAAAATGCTAGAATTAATTGAGATAGGCTGTCAGTAAACTTATGAGTTACAAAATTACTGACAGAATAAAAAACGACTGACAGAAAGTAAAATAATGACTACAATTCTTCTCAACGCCTTGAGTATCATGCTTGTTTTATTTTTAGCTCTCCTACTAAAGAAAATTAAAATTCTTCATCAAAAAGACGGAGCATTAACTTCAAAAATGGTTGTTTATTTGACCTTGCCAGCAACAATTTTAATTGGAGTCAATCATACAAAACTCTCTAATATTTTTTTTATCTTGATGTTTATGGGACTTTTTTCCAATCTTCTTTTAGTTTTTCTAGGAAAATTTATTGGACGAAAAGCTACTGTTGAAGAACGTGGACTTTATATGTTTGATTTGTCAGGTTATAATATCGGAAATTTTTCAATTCCTTTTGTTTCTAGTTTTTTTCCAGCAGCAATTCCATTTCTTGCCATGTTTGACATGGGAAATTCATTAATGGTGACAGGGACTACTCAAGCAATTGTTGAACTTTCAAGTGGTAGAAAAAAGCACGGCTTTATCTTACAAGAAATATTTGGCGTCTTATTTCGTAATCCACCCTTTGTTGTTTATATTTTTATGTTTATTTTAGCAATTTTCGGCCTATCTTTTCCGGATGAATGGCTGATTCCAATTCGCCCCTTAGCAAATGCTAATACTCTTTTATCTATCTTTACGATTGGGCTTTTTATGGAATTTCGTCTGCCAAAGGGAAAATTAAAACTTGTCTTAAAAATATTGACTTGGCGCTATTTACTAGCCTTTATTTTAGCTAGTTTGGTTTATTTTTTCCTTCCATTTCCAGCCATAATAAAAGAAATTCTTTTATTAATCTTCTTTTGCCCAATGTCCTTTTTACATATGATTCAGGCTATAGAACTTGGAAATGATAAGGCCTTAGCTGGATTGACAATAAGTTTATCCATGTTTATTTCTTTAATTTTAATGAGTATCATTGTAATAATTTTGTGAGGTGAAAATTGAAAAATCAAATAGAAAAATTATTAGAGAATTTTGTACCAGAAGGTCAGCAAGAAAAAACAGATTATAAAGTTTTTCAAGATTTTGCAGCTGATGAAAAAAATTTGAATCGGTCTTCTATTGCACATTTTACGGCAAGTGCATTTGTTTTGAATGAAAGTCATGATAAAATTTTAGGAATTTATCATAAGATTTATCAAAGTTGGGGTTGGGTAGGCGGCCATGCTGACGGCAATGCTGACTTATTAGCTGTAGCGGTAAAAGAAGTTCAAGAAGAAACGGGACTGCGATCTTTCAAAAAACTTTCAGAAATGCCAATTTCAATTGAAGCCTTACCTGTTTTTGGACATCATCACAGAAAATATGGTTATGTCAGTGCTCATATTCATCTTAATGTTACTTTTTTATTTGAAGCAAAGGAAAGTGATTCACTTCAAAAGAATACGGATGAAACAGGGGGATTAGCCTGGATTCCCCTAGAAAAATTTTCCGAAAAATCCTCAGAAAAAGAAATGAGAGTAATCTATGATAAAATCATTGCTCGAATTATAAATAAATAAAATACAAAATGAGACTTGCCATAGGCAAGTTTTATTATAAGATTAAAAATTTTAAATTAGACCATCACAGAATTAAAATGCGAGACTATTGCAAAAAAATCACGAAGGGCTATAATTGAGTCTAATTCTATTTGAAAGTTGAGTAATTTATGCCGGTAAAAGTGATTGAAGGTCTGCCCGCAATTGATGATTTGCGAGCGGATAATATTTTTGTTATGAATGATGAACGAGCGAAGAATCAAAATATTCGCCCTTTAAATTTGCTGGTGGTCAATCTCATGCCGCGTAAATTAATAACTGAAAGACAAATTTTACGATTACTATCGAACACTCCATTACAAATTAATGTTGAATTTTTATATATGACTTCTCATGATTTTAAAAATACGAAACAAGGGCATTTAGATTCCTTCTATAAATCTTTTTCTGAGATTAAGAGTCAATATTACGACGGATTAATTGTCACAGGAGCTCCGGTTGAGCAGTTAAACTTTGAAGAAGTGGACTATTGGAGTGAGTTTTTGAAAATTATTGACTGGTCTAAAAGCCATGTCTATTCAAGTCTGCATATTTGTTGGGGGGCACAAGCGGCACTTTATGCTCGCTATGGTGTAACTAAAGAAAATCTTCCGCAAAAATTGTGTGGTATTTACAAAAGCTCAGTAGAGCAACCTAAAAATCCATTATTTAGAGGATTTGATGATTTTTTTAATTATCCACAATCGCGATATACCCAATCAAATCCATCAGAAATAAAAAAAGTACCTGATTTGGAAGTCTTGTCAAGCTCCAAAGAAACCGGATTTTCAATTTTAGCGAAGAAAAATTTGCGTGAAATTTACCTTTTTGGCCATTTAGAATATGACCGTGAAACTTTAGCTTGGGAATATGAGAGAGATAAAGAAGAAGGACTGAAACCCAATCTTCCCCAAAATTATTTTCCAGAAAATGATGATAAAAATAAGCCAAAAAGTACTTGGGCTTCAGCAGCTTCCCTCTTTTTTTCAAATTGGTTGAATTATGCGGTTTATCAAGGAACGCCTTATCTAGGAGAACGTCTGAGTCAACATTTGAATGAAGAAAATTATGATTTTAATCAAAAAGAGTAAAAGTAAAAAATAATGAGTTAAAAAATGAGGAAATTTATGGATAAAAGATTAGATACTTTATTGGCGCAAGTCGGAATTCATCAAGATGAGGCAACGGGAGCTTTAGTTAGTCCTTTGCATTTTTCAACGACCTATCAACATCCAGAATTTGGCCAATCGACTGGCTTTGATTACACCAGAACCAAAAATCCAACAAGAGCAACCTTGGAAGAAGCACTTGCTTCAATTGAATCAGGACAATTTGCTCTAGCAACTTCGTCAGGAATGGCTGCAATTGTCTTGGCCTTTTCAGTTTTTCCAGTCGGTTCCAAAATCGTTGCCAGTCGAGATTTGTATGGAGGTTCATTTCGCTGGTTCGATGAACAAGAAAAAGAGGGGCGATTTTGCTTTTCCTATGCTAAAACTGAAAAAGAAATGCTTGAGCTAATAGATGAAAATACTGATATTGTTTATATTGAAACACCGACAAATCCAATGATGGTTAAATATAATATTGAAAAAATCGCCAATAAAGCACAGGCATATCATGCAAAAGTGATTGTTGACAATACTTTTTATACCCCAATTTATCAAAAACCATTAGAATTGGGTGCGGATTTAGTGATTCATTCGGCAACAAAATATTTATCAGGACATAATGACGTCTTGGCTGGAGCGGTCATTGTTTATGATGAAGAACTTTATGAAAGATTATTATATCAGCTCAATACTACTGGAGCAGTTCTTTCTCCATTTGACAGTTATCTTGTCATGCGAGGTTTGAAAACTTTAAGCCTCAGAATGGAGAGGGCAACTAAAAATGCCCAAAAAATTGTGACTTTCCTAAAAAAACTTCCATCAGTAAAAGAAGTACTTTACCCAGGATTAGGTGGCATGATTTCTCTAAAAGTTACTGACAAAAACAAAATTCCTGCTATTTTAAATCACTTGAGCGTTTTTACCTTTGCTGAAAGCTTAGGAGGTGTTGAATCTTTAATCACTTATCCAACAGCGCAAACTCACCATGATATTCCACTTGAGATTAGAGAAAGTTATGGTTTAACAGATGATTTGCTTCGCCTTTCGATTGGGATAGAAGATGTTCGCGATTTAATAGAAGACCTCAAAGAAGCTTTAGAAAATTAAAAAATTACTGATGAACAAACTAGCATATCCGTAAACGCTATCTACGCACTGCGTGCTACGCTGTCCGTTTTGTGACAAAAAGGCGAAGCGCCAACGGCTATCCTATGATGAGACTACCAGCATATCCATGAGTGCTAAAATATGTTCTGTCAGTAAATTTTTTACTGATGGAGCTACTAGCATATCTGTAAACTGCTAAAGCAGTGACAGCTATCCTATGACGAAAAGAAAAAAGAGAGTATAAAAATGACAAAATATGATTTTACAACCATTCCAAATCGACTTGACCACAATTCTGTAAAATGGCAAGAAATAAAAGAGAATCCTCATAAACTTCCATTGTGGGTGGCTGATATGGATTTTCTTGCCTTACCAGAAATAAAACAAAGTATTCATGATTACGCAGACTATGGAGTTTATGGATATGCTTATGTTGAAGAAGATTTAATTAAAAGCATTCAAAATTGGGAAAAAAATCAACATCAGTATGACTTTTCTAAAGAAGCTTTAATTTTGGTTGAAGGAGTTGTTCCAGGAATTGGTCTGGCCATTCAAGCATTGACCAAAGAAAATGATGCTGTTTTAATAAACACACCTGTTTATCCCCCGTTTGCCAGAACAGTTAAGCTAAATAATCGAAAGCTAATTGAAAATAAACTGATTGAAAAAAGTGGGGAATTTCTAATTGATTTTGAAGTTTTTGAAAAAGAAATTGTTGAAAATTCCGTGAAATTATATATTCTTTGTAACCCCCACAATCCTGGTGGGCGCGTGTGGACGAAAGAAGAACTGATAAAACTTGGCCAAATTTGTAAAAAGCATAATGTGATTGTCGTTTCTGATGAAATTCATCAAGATTTAACATTGTTTGGTCATCAGCATCAGACCTTTAACACTCTTTCAGAAGACTTCAAAGATTTTTCAGTTGTTTTATCTTCTGCCACTAAAAGTTTTAACATTGCTGGCGTGAAATGCGCTTATGCAATTATTGAAAACCAAGATTTACGTGAAAAATACTTGCAAAGAAGACTAGCAAATAATCAACAAGAAATTAGCACTTTAGGAATGCTAGCCACCAAAGTTGCTTATGAAAATGGAAGTGAATGGTTAAATGAACTCAAAAATGTGCTTGAAAAAAATATTACTTATATTGAGTCAGAACTTCATCAAAAAACAAAAATCAAAGTAATGAAACCTCAAGGAACCTATTTAATTTGGCTTGATTTTTCTGAATATCAATTAGAAGATAAGGTATTGGATGAAAAATTAGCAGAAGAGGCAGGTGTGATTCTAAATAAAGGAATAAGCTTTGGAAAAGCTGGACAAGCGCATGCCAGATTAAATGCTGCTGCACCTTTCTCATTGATTGAAGAAGCAAGCAAACGACTCGTAGAAACATTCAAAATTTAAGGATTTTAGTCGAAAATGTGTTTTTAAGAATGAAAAATATGTTAAAATCAACTTATGAATGATATTTTACAACTCACAATTGTTTTAATTGCCTCTTTAATTGCTACTCTTGTTTCAAGACGCCTTAAAATTCCAGCTGTCGTTGGACAAATGCTTGTTGGGATTTTGATTGCTCCATCAGTTTTAGGCTTGGTTCATAGCGGTCATGTTCTAGAAGTGATGTCTGAGATTGGAGTTATCTTACTCATGTTCTTAGCAGGAATTGAGAGTGATTTAACTGTTCTAAAGAAAAATTTTAAAGCATCAATGCTCGTTGCAGTTGGTGGTGTAATTGTGCCATTAATTGCCTTTGGACTTGTTGCTTTTGGCTTTGGTTACGGAATATCGACCAGTTTCTTTTATGGAATTGTTTTCGCTGCGACCTCAGTGTCGATTACGGTTGAAGTCTTACAAGAATATGGTAAACTCAGTACACGTGCAGGTTCGATTATTCTAGGAGCAGCAGTTGTTGATGATATTTTAGCTGTATTGATTTTATCAATTTTTACTAGTTTTAAAAATGGTGGTTCTGGTTCTCATCTTTTCATCCAATTTTTGCTTGAACTTCTCTTTTTTGCCTTTTTATTTCTTGTGCATAAGCTTATTCCAAGATTTTGGAAATTCGTCCAAAAACTACCCATTGCCAACAAAAATACGATTGTTGCCTTGATTATTTGTTTGGGCTTAAGTCTACTTGCTGATAGCGTAGGAATGTCAGCGGTAATAGGTAGTTTCTTTGCAGGACTTGCTATTTCACAAACAGAAGTAAGTCATAAGATTGAAGAATATACTTCAGCAATCGGTTATGTTATTTTTATCCCAGTATTCTTTGTACTTATCGCCATATCTGTTCAATTCGATAGTTTAATTCATCATCCTTGGATAATTTTACTCTTTACCTTCTTAGCAATTTTGACAAAATTTATCCCCGCCTATTTTGTTGGAAAAGCAAGTAAATTAAGTACTGGTGAGAGTATGTTGATTGGAACAGGAATGATTTCACGAGGAGAAATGGCCCTGATTGTGGCTCAAATTGGTCTGACGAGTGCCATTATTACAGATGAAGTTTATTCGGAGCTGGTTATCGTGATTATTTTAGCAACTGTATTAGCACCATTTTTAATTAAAATGGTCTTGAAAAAATATGATAATTAAGAAAAAATAAAGAATAAAAGACGAAAAATTTAAATTTTTTTAAATTTCATCTTATTCCTCCCAAAAAAACCAAAAAAGTGGTAAAATAGAAAAAATGCTTTTAGAGAATAGCGAACTTGCTAGGCTCTAAAAAATTTTGCCTAAAATTAGCAAAATTGCCTTTTAAAGGCAGTTTATAAATCTGAACTTTGCTTAGCAAAGGGATCTAGCGAAAGGAAAATCAAAATGTCAAAATTTCAAGTCGTAGAACATCCATTGATTCAACACAAACTCTCAATCTTGCGTCGTAAAGAGGCATCGACAAAAGAATTCCGTGAACTTGTTGATGAAATTGGAATGCTCATGGCCTACGAAGTATCAAGAGATTTACCCCTTGAAGATGTCGAAATCGAAACACCCGTTCAAAAAACGACGGTTAAACAAATCGCAGGTAAAAAATTAGCGATTGTACCAATCTTGCGTGCTGGTATTGGGATGGTAGACGGAATTTTGAAATTGATTCCAGCTGCTCGTGTAGGGCATATCGGAATGTATCGTGACGAAGAAACACTTAAACCAGTTGAATATTTAGTGAAACTTCCAGCCGACATTGCTGACCGTCAAATTTTCCTTGTTGACCCAATGCTTGCAACTGGGGGTTCAGCAATTTTAGCAGTTGATTCTCTTAAAAAACGAAATGCTAAAGCAGAAAATATTAAATTTGTTTGTCTTGTTGCTGCACCAGAAGGAGTGAAAGCTCTCCAAGAAGCACATCCAGATATTGAAATTTATACTGCAGCTTTGGATGAAAAACTTAATGAACATGGATATATTGTCCCAGGTCTTGGTGATGCTGGAGACCGTTTGTTTGGTACTAAATAATAAATTTATCCCTATTTCAAATAGGGATTTTTTTTATTTTATAAAAAAAGTAATTTTTTGAATCAAAATAGTTTACAAGTGTAAATTTATTTGATAAGATTACATATGTAAACAATAAAAACAAAAAAGGAAGTAATTATTATGTCATTCATTAAATCATTAGAAAACCGTCGCACAATCTACGCTCTTGGAAGAAACGTTCAAGATGAAGAAAAAGTGATTGAAACAATTAAAGAAGCTGTACGTTTTTCACCAACAGCTTTCAATTCACAAACTGGACGTCTTTTGATTCTCACAGGTGATGCCCAAGATAAACTTTGGGATGAAATTGTTGCCCCAGAACTTAAAGCAGCCATGGAAGCACAAGGTGTTCCTGAATCAGCTTGGGATAACACACGTGCAAAACTTGATGGATTTAAAGCTGCTTTTGGTACAATTCTTTTTTTTGAAGACCAAGCAGTTGTTAAAAATCTTCAAGAACAATTTGCTCTTTATGCAGATAACTTCCCAGTTTGGTCAGAACAAGGTTCAGGAATTATTTCTGTAAATGTATGGACTGCTCTTGCTGAACTAGGTTTAGGCGCTAACTTGCAACACTACAATCCATTGATTGACGAAGCTGTTGCTAAAGAATGGAATCTTCCAGAAAGCTGGAAACTTCGTGGACAACTTGTATTTGGTTCAATCGAAGCACCTGCTGGCGAAAAAACTTTCATGGATGATGCAGACCGTTTCATCGTTGCCAAATAATCAATCATTTTTAATGACCGTCAGTAAAATTTACTGACGGTTTTTTATTTTGTAAAGTTGAACTCTTAAAAGCTGCATGCTATAATTGTCCAAAAGGAAGTGAAAATGAAAAGGATAAAAATGAGGCGATTTTTACAAGATAAAAAATATCCAGCCCTTGATTTTTTGAAGTATGTTGGACCAGGATTGATTGTTGCGGTGGGATTTATAGATCCAGGAAATTGGGCTGCCAATCTTGCTGCGGGTTCTCAATTTGGTTATAAATTACTTTGGGTAATTACACTATCAACAATTATGTTGGCTTTTCTCCAGCATAATGTGGCCCACTTAGGGATTGTCACAGGAAAGTGTTTGTCAGAAAATGGACCCAATACCTTAGACCCTGGCTCAGTAGAACAGTTTTGGGAACGGGAGTTTTAGCTTCTATTTCGACAGCAGTTGCTGAAATTTTGGGTGGAGCAATAGCTTTGCAAATGCTCTTTAAATTACCAATTGTGGTAGGAGCAATTTTAACAGCTGGTTTGGTTATCTGGTTTTTGTTTAGTAATTCATATCCTAAAATTGAAAAAGTTATTATTGGTTTTGTAAGTTTGATTGGGATTGCACTTTTACTAGAAATTTTTATTATTCCACATATTAATTGGGGACAAGCAGCAAAAGGAATGGTCATTCCTTTTGTTGATGCAAAATCAATGCCAATCATCATGTCAGCCCTAGGGGCCGTTGTCATGCCACATAATCTATTTTTACACTCGGAAGTTATTCAAAGTCGTCAGTGGAATTTAAAAGATGAAGCGGTGATGGAAAGACAATTGCGTTTTGAGTTCTTTGATACAATTTTTTCAATGTTTCTAGGCTGGGTGATTAATTCTGCAATTATTATCATTGCTGCGGCTTTATTTTTCCCTCGAATTGTAACAGAAATTAATCAAGCACAAGAAATGCTCGTTCCTCTCCTTGGTCCAGTGGCTGCAATTATTTTTGCGATTGCTTTTCTTTTTGCAGGAGTAGCCTCATCGGTAACAGCCGGAATGGCAGGTGGGTCAATTTTTGCAGGAATCTTTGCAGAACCTTATGATGCACAAGACCCACATAGTAAATTAGGTGTTTTGATCACAATAATTGGAGCAACGATTGCCATTTGCGCTTTAAGTTTTGTGACTTCGCCATTTAATATTTTAATTTATTCACAGGTTTTCTTAAGTATCCAATTACCAATTACTATCTTTTTGCAAATTTATTTGACAAGTTCTAAAAGAGTAATGGGCAAATATAAAAATGTTTGGTTTACAAAGTGGCTCTTATTAGCAACAGGAGTTTTTGTAACTTTACTCAATATCGTATTAATCGTCGAAACTTTTAAATAATTCCGAAAAATTTGGTATAATAGTATTGTAAGAAGATTAAAAAATAAGGAGAAATTGATGCAAGCAAAATTAGTTAATAAAGTAGTTATCAAACGTAATGGACATGTCGTTGACTGGGATAGCTTCCGCATTCAAACGGCAGTATTCAAAGCTGCAATCAATGGTAAATACAAAGATAAACCGCTCCACGCCAATATGATTGCTAATAATGTAACAAAAGTCGTTGAAAAAGTAATTGCTGAGCTCTCTTTTGAAAAAATTGAGATTGAAACGATTCAAAACCAAGTGATAAAACAACTCAATGATTTTGATAAAGATGTGGCACGCGATTTTCTTGCTTACAAAACAAAGCAAAATATTGAGCAAAGACATTAATATAAAAAGAACTCATTGAGTTCTTTTTTACTCGTCAGTAAAAATTACTGACAGAACTTTTAATCTTGGGCTGTCAGTAATTTTATTTAGTATAATTTCCTTCTTGACAAATTTTAGGTCAAGCTTTACAATATAAAAAGAGACATGTTTTTAGTGAAAATTTCTAAGAAATCAGGCGGTTGATGCGAGCCTGAAAATGGCAGCTAAAAATACCACTCACTACTTACAGACTTTTTGTAAGTTAAATTCTTTTTTGGACAACAGAAAAGCGTCTCTGACACGTTACGTCAAAGAAGAGAAATTTACTGACAGCAATTTTATAGCTAAAAATTGAGCACTTTTGTAAGCAATAATTGCTAGAAAGAGCTTAACGAATTTTGTCAGCAAATAGAACAAAGGTGGTAACACGCAAGTAGCGTCCTTTATAGGATGAGATTTGCGTTTTTTTATTTCCATAAATTATTGACAAGACTTTTAACAAGTAATTCGGATTTTTCTGTCAGTAATTTCCAACTAAAAAAAGATTAAAGAAAGGCACATAAAATGATTAAAATAACATTTCCAGACGGTAACGTAAAAGAATTTGAGGCGGGCGTAACAACATTTGAAATTGCTAAATCAATCTCACCTAGTCTTGCCAAAAAAACACTTGCAGGTAAGGTCAACGGAAAATTGATTGATGCCACTCGAGCAATCAATGAAGATAGCAACTTTGAAATTGTAACACCAGACCATGAAGAGGCACTTGGAATTTTACGACATTCAGCTGCTCACCTTTTTGCTCAAGCAGCAAAACGCCATTTCCCTGATATTCACTTGGGTGTTGGACCAGCTATTCAAGATGGTTTCTATTACGATACAGATAATGAAGCCGGTCAAATTTCAAATGATGATTTGGCAACAATTGAAGCTGAAATGAAGAAAATTGTTAAAGAAAACTTCAAATCAGAACGTAAAGAAGTAAGCAAAGAAGAAGCAAAAGAAATTTTTGCAAATGATCCATACAAACTCGAACTCATTGAAGAACACAATGAAGATGAAGGTGGACTTACTATCTATACTCAAGGTGAATATACTGACCTTTGCCGCGGCCCACACGTTCCATCAACTGGTGTCATCAAATTTTTCCACCTTCTCAACGTTGCAGGTGCTTACTGGCGCGGTAATTCTGATAACAAGATGATGCAACGTATTTACGGTACAGCTTGGTTTACAAAAGAAGAATTAGAAGAAAATCTTAAACTTCGTGAAGAAGCAAAAGAACGTGACCACCGTAAACTCGGTCGTGAACTTGACTTGTTCTTTAATGACGCAGAACTTGGTGCGGGAACAGCTTACTGGCTCCCTGCTGGAGCAACAATTCGTCGAATTATTGAACGTTTTGTCGTTGACCAAGAAGTGAAAAACGGTTATCAACACGTTATCACACCAGTCATGATGAACCTTAATACTTATAAACAATCAGGTCACTGGCAACATTACCATGAAGATATGTATCCACCAATGGATATGGGTGATGGCGAAGAAATGGAACTTCGTCCAATGAACTGTCCGAGCCATATTGCTATCTATAAACATCACGTTCACTCTTATCGTGAACTCCCAATTCGTATTGCTGAATTTGGGATGATGCACCGTTATGAAAAATCAGGAGCACTCTCAGGACTTCAACGTGTCCGCGAAATGACTTTGAATGATGGTCATACTTTCGTCATGTTAGAACAAGTTCAAGAAGAATTTAGTAAAATTCTTCAATTGATTATGGACATGTACCGTGACTTTGGAATCAATGATTACAGCTTCCGACTCAGCTACCGTGACCCTAAAGATACAGTGAAGTATTTCCCAGATGATGAAATGTGGGAAAAATCTCAAGCCATGCTCAAAGCGACAATGGATGACATGAATCTTGACTACGTTGAAGCAGAAGGAGAAGCAGCATTTTACGGTCCTAAACTTGACATTCAAGTTAAAACTGCGCTTGGTAATGAAGAAACACTTTCAACTATTCAGTTGGACTTCCTTAATCCTGAAAACTTTGACATTTCGTATATCGGTGCTGACGGGGAAAAACATCGCCCAGTAATGATTCACCGTGGCGTAATCTCAACACTTGAACGTTTCATTGCCTACCTTATCGAAGTTTATAAAGGTGCTTTCCCAACATGGCTCGCTCCAACTCAAGCAACCATTATCCCAGTAAATAATGAAATTCATGCCGATTACGCATGGAAAATTCAACGTGAACTTCAAGATAAAGGATTCCGCGTTGTTGTCGATGAAGCCAATGAAAAAATGGGCTGGAAGATTCGTCAATCACAAACACACAAAATTCCATATCAAATCGTTATTGGAGACCAAGAACAAGCTGATGGAACTGTAAATATTCGTCGTTATGGCTCAAAAGAAACAAAAGTCATTCCGCTTGAAGAATTTATTGAAAATATCAGCGCAGATGTTGCTAATTTTAGCCGCGTTGATTAAAGAAAAAGAGACTGTTGAAAATCAGTCTCTTTTTTATTTATATTGGAGAATTATAGGGTATAATAAATTGTATTAAAAAGATTATTAAGGTGAAGTATAAAGGGATATGGAAGTGATTAGCAGTTTTTATTTATTTTTGGAAATTTTAGGAACCGTAGCATTCGCTATTTCGGGGACCGTGGTGGGGATCAATCATAAACTAGATATTTTTGGTATTCTTGTGATGTCAGTAATAACAGCAGTTGGTGGTGGGATATTTCGAGATTTACTCTTAGGAGCAACACCTCCTACAGCATTAAAATCGCCATTTTTTATAGTTATTTCGATTATTGCATCAATAGTAGCTATGCTTGTAGCACTAATAATTAAATCAAGAAGAGAAGCATTGAGTATTTTTAAAGCAGCACGTTTCTACAATAATCTTCTCTTAGTTTCTGATGCCATAGGTCTAGGAATTTTTACTGTATTAGGGATTGATGCTGGAATAGCACATGGTTATTCACAAAATATCTTTTTCATTGTATTCTTAGGAGTATTGACAGGTGTCGGTGGTGGAATGATACGCGATGTGATTGCAAATCAAGTTCCGATGATTTTTAGAGAAAACATCTATGCCCTACCATGTATTATTGGTGGAATTCTATATGTATACCTTCAATCGGTAATCAGCCATAACTTAGCTTTGTTTATTTCTGTCATCTTTATCGTTCTCATCAGAATCATTTCGGAACAGAGAAAACTAAATTTACCAAGAATCGAATATTAATGTATTTAATAAAACATGACAACCGTGGGATTTTCCGGATGTAAGATAAAAAAAGGTATAAAAGTCACAGTTAATTCTTGACAAGTTTAGTTAGGTTTGATAGAATATAATAGTTGTCGC
>Ga0308156_1000984_pt1 | contig 40456 bp, 31 predicted proteins | sample PhyAR2_FD_201041 | JGI IMG/M metagenome (GOLD analysis project Ga0308156, IMG submission 201041) | Phyllosphere microbial communities from UC Gill Tract Community Farm, Albany, California, United States - DLSL A.R2 | ecosystem: Host-associated > Plants > Phyllosphere > Unclassified | place: USA... | reverse complement strand
GGTCAACGCCAGACGAACCTGTCCCAGCAGCTTATCCTGCAAGCCCTGGTTGAAATCGCTGTCTTTCATGGTCGCGAGCGGGCCGAAGTGCAGGCCGCCACTGGCAGAGACAATCGCATCCACCGCACCGATGTTTTCAAATAATGCCTGCACGCTGGCCTGAGAGGTGATATCCACCTGGTAGTCGCCCTGCGTGCGACCCACGCGGATCACGTCGTGGCGACGGCTCAACTCTTCTGTTACCGCACGACCGACCGTACCGCTGGCACCAATAATCACGATTTTCATAGCTGACTCCTTAGGTTGTGAGCTTTCATTCTTTAATAAATCAAAACTCAGATAAACTGGGCTAAAGTTAGAGGATTGCTAACCAGGGGTTTGGAATATGGATAAGCTTCGCAGCATGGAGACCTTCATTGCTGTCGTTGAGAGCGGCAGTTTTACCGGCGCGGCAGGCCGGCTGGAGATGTCGGCGGTGATGGTGGGGAAGTACATAGCGTTACTGGAGTCTCAGCTCGGCACCCGGCTGCTGGAGCGAAACACGCGGCGTCAAAGTCTGACGGACGCCGGGCGGGTCTATTTCGACGAGGCGAAGCGGGTGCTGGAGCAGGTCTCTATCGCCGAAAGCGCGGTTGAGCGACTGCGTGCCGCCCCAGCCGGGACCTTGCGGGTCACGGCGCCCACCTCGTTTGGCGGTTGTGTGATAGCCCCCCTCACGGCGACCTTTTTGCAGCGCTACCCGGACGTGCGCGTGGAGCTGGATCTGACCAACCGGATGGTGGATCTGGTGGATGAAGGGGTCGATCTGGCCATTCGCATCGGTGACATTCATAACGACGATCTGGTGGCGAAATACCTCTGCCCGTACCGAATGGTGATCTGCGCGGCCCCGGCGTATCTGGCGCGTTACGGCACGCCGCGAACGCCTGCCGATCTGGCGGATCATCTCTGCCTGTCACACACGGTGTGGACCACGCGTAACGAATGGCGGCTGCCGGGGGTTGAAGGTGAGATGCGCTGGAAGCGCGATGCCATTCTGCGCTGCAACGATGGCTATGGGTTACGGATGGCGGCGAGAGCGGGGGCGGGATTATTACTGCAACCCGAAGTGCTGGTGGCAGAAGAGCTGGCGAGCGGCAGGCTGGTGCAGGTGCTGGAGAACTATACGCCTGCGCCACGACCGGTACATTTGCTGTGGCGCCAGGATTTACGTCCGCTACCCAAGCTCACGCAATTTGTCGCGCATATTCAGCAGGGCGCGGAATATTTCGGCCATGCCGTTGAAGAAAAGTAATTATCAAAGCCGCAGACTTATGCTACTAAGATTAGGCACATTATAAAAAAGAAGGTAAGCAAAGAATGTCTGTGAATAAACTCGCCAGCAGCGCACAGGGCCTGCAATCATCTGCCATCCGTGAATTATTAAAACATAGCAAAATGGCCGGGGTGATTTCGCTGGGTGGCGGTATTCCTAACCCTGCACTGTTCGATCATGAAGGCCTGAAAATTGCCGCTGATGCCGTATTATCACAGCATTTTGGTGAAGCTTTTCAGTACGGTCTGACCGAAGGCATCCCGGGGCTGCGTGAAGAAATTAAGCTCATCTGTGAAGGCCGTGGGATCGCCTGCAAGGCCGATGACGTGGTCATTACGTCCGGTTCGCAACAATCTCTCGACGTGCTGGCGCGGGCGTTAATTAACCCGGGCGACACCGTCGTCGTCGAACGTCCAACGTATCTCGCGGCACTGCAGGTATTTGGTCTGGCACAGGCCAAATTTGAATCCGTGGGCACCGATGGCGACGGAATGAAAGTGGATGAACTTGAAGCACTGGTGGCGAATAAAACCATCAAGGCGGTTTATATTGTTCCGACATTTGGTAACCCGGGTGGGGTAACGCTTTCTGAGGTGCGTCGTAAACAGCTGGTGGAATTATCGAAGCGCTATGACTTCGTTATTATCGAAGACGATCCGTACAGCGAAATTAATTATACCGATGAAGTGTTCCGCCCGTTAATTGCCCATGCCAAAGATATCGGCAATGAAGAGAACGTCGTCTATACCTCGACCTTCTCCAAAATCCTCGCGCCGGGCACTCGTGTGGGCTGGGTGCTGGTACCGGAGTGGCTGAAACGCGCGGTGGTTAATCTCAAGCAAACCACCGATCTGCACACCAGCACGCTGTCACAGTTGATGACCTACGAGTACCTGAAAACCGGTCGTCTGGCCGATCAGATTAAAATGATCCGTGAAGCCTACCGCCAGAAATACCAGACCTTTGCAAATGAACTGGAGGCGGAACTGGGTGATGTCATGACGTTCCATAAGCCGAAGGGTGGAATGTTCCTGTGGGCCAAAATGAACAATGGCATCAACACCACGCGCTGGCTGGAAAAAACGTTAAGCAACGGCGTGGTTTTTGTGCCGGGTGAGTTCTTCTATTGTAATGAGCCAGACCATACGACGCTGCGCATGTCGTTTGTCACGCCAACCGATGAAGAGATGAAAGAGGCGGTTCGTCGCCTGAAAAAATCGCTGTAACAGACCTGCGCATAATGGCACCTGTGCTGTTATGCGCATTACTTGTGCAGTGCGGCCAGCGCCGCAAGCGTTCATGGTGAATCCCATGTTTGAATTTCTGATCGGTATCCTCACGCACACCCCCGTCTGGGTGTGGGTTCTGTTTATCTTTCTTATCTCACGCGGCCTCAATGCCCGTAAGCCTGCCACCGTTACGCTGGAAAGGCTGGCCATCATTCCTGCCATCTTTCTTATCTGGGATATCTACGATCTGGTGGTCTATCGCGATCTTACTCTCGCGACGGTGGCCCTTTGGGTTGCGGGGATTGTGGCGGGCGCGGCGCTGGGGTATGTGCTGATTAAGCAGACGGTCATCACCCGCACCGACGCGCCGCGCACCCTTTATCGCCAGCCGGACTACACGGCACTGCCGTTTATGATGCTGGCATTTGGGGTGAAATACGTGCTGGGGGTGATGAACGCCCTCTCTCCCCAGACGTTGCAACAGCCCGCCATGAGCGCGCTGGCGATAGTCTCCGGCGGGGTATTTGCCGGGGTGTTTATCGGGAAGTTTACGCGCTATGTGAGTGTGTATCTCAGCGGCGCACCGCAACCGGCTGAGTAACGTTAGCCCGTTGCATGGGCCAGCGCGCGAGCAGAAGCTTCACCGTTAGCTACTCGCGTGACTTCGTGGATCCGGCAGATTTTTCCTGCACATAGCGTGGCAAACATATAAACCTCTATTTCAGCCTGATGGCCTTCGGGATACGTGACGGTCACGATATGCCGGTCAGCCAGCAGTGTGTCATGACACCCTATCTGTTCCACGCGGAAGGCGATATCGCGGATCTGCGAACGCACGTGCTCCAGGTGCTGAATAAAGCCAGAATAATCAAGAGAGTGACCGTCTGTGATCTGCTGATACTCTGGCGAAAAAACGTCTTTCGGATCAATCTCGCCTTTAAACAGGCCGGTCAGTAAACGGGACATTTCCTCACGCAAAATAGCATTGTCAGACTGGGTAATCAGGCGGGTGATGATGTTCATGGTGACTCCTCGTTGCGTTGAGCCGCCATTATCCTTGACAGACAGAGACGTAGTTTCTGTAATAAGCCAATGAATAACGATTTTCGGCCAAATAACGTGGTCAGCTTCGAGACACTTTTGCATCCAGGTGGATACCATACGCCGTGGCACAGCCATCGGGCCGGTCAGCTCTGGCGGATTACGACGGGTCTGCTGGTTGTCGAAACAGCGTCTGGGCGTTCGGTTGTACCGGCGCAACATATCGGCTGGATCCCGCCCGGTCAGGAGCATGCTGCCTTTTCCGGGAGTGCGATTGACGGTCGTGCGATCTATCTGGATCCCGCAGGGTGTGAAGCGCTGCCCGGTGAAACGACGCTTTTCGAACCCGACGAGCTCACCAGCGCGCTGTTTTCACGCTTAAACGCTGAAGGAAGCGGGTACGATCCGCGAAAGCTCACCCTGCTGCTGGATGAACTGGCGCGGGGCCGTCAGGTGCGCTATCTGCTGCCCATGCCAGCCGATCCCCGATTAAAGAAGGTAGCCAGCCATCTGATGCTACGTGTGGACGACAACCAGACGGTTGAGCACTATGCCTCCCTTGCGGGAATGAGCGTGCGGACATTCCACCGTCGGTTTAGCGCGGAAACGGGAATGAACGTTGTTAACTGGCGGCAACTTGCCCGCGTCATGCGGGCAATGGAGTGGCTGGCAGCAGGTAAACCGGTTGGCTGGATCGCGCTGTCGTGCGGCTACAACAGTATCAGCGCGTTTATTGAGGTTTTCAGGGCCTTTACCGGCAAAACGCCCGGGCAGTGGGCGCTTAAAGAAGCCCCTTCTGTGCGAAGGTAATGCGCGTGGCTTCGTTCAGATCCAGTGCTTTAAGTGCTTCCGGGCGAACCCAGGCAACCTCCTGAAACTCGTCGTTAAACGTTACCTGCCGATTTGTGCTGATGCAGTCGAAAATCAGGTAAATCATATAAATCTCTTCCGTGGTGCCATCGGCATAGGTTTTCACCCGAATGTCATCGCGAAACGCCCAGGGTTTGACCTCCGTGATCTCCAGCGCGTCGCCCAGCTCTTCGCGAATTTCACGGCGCAGCGCCTGCTCCATGGTTTCTCCCGGCTCCATCCCGCCGCCCGATAATGCCCACTGGCCGGGAAATACGCCGCGGTCATCGGCCATTTTGCACAGCAGATACGCCCCGTCGTTCTGAATGATGGGGCAGACAATAGTTCGTTGACGCATGGTTTCTTCCTGAAAAATGAGTTTGGGCTATTTTAACAGAAGGCGGAAAGGGAAAAGGTAAACGAGGTCAGACTTTCGCCGCTGGCTTAAGCGGTATTGTTGCGGGTTATGGATGCCATGACTCCGGCCCTCTTCCACGAGAGAGGGCCGGAGAAACAAACAGCCAGTGATTAGCGCTCTCGCAGCGCCTCTTTCGCCCGGTTGAACGGCTTGATCATGTAATCCAGCACCGTTTTCTCACCGGTTTTAATGTCCACCGTCGCGATCATCCCCGGCACGATTGAGAAGTGCCTGCCTGCTTTATTCACCAGGTAATCCTGGCTGGTGCGGATAAATACCCGGTAATAGAACACCTCCGGCTTGGCTTCGTCCTGAATGGTGTCCGGCGAAATGGTTTCAACCACGCCGTGCAGCCCGCCATAAATGGCGTAATCGTAGGCGGTGATTTTTACCAGCGCTTCCTGATTCGGGTGGATAAAGGCGATATCGCGCGGGGAGAGGCGGGTTTCGATCAGCAGGTGATCGTCCACCGGTACAATCTCCATCAGCTCGCCGTTAGGCGGGATGACGCCACCGATGGTGGTGACTTTGATGTTTTTCACGATCCCGCGCACCGGAGATTTCACCGTTAAGCGGGTCACTGAATCCTCGCGGCCTTTGAGGATCGCCGAGACCATATCCACTTCAGCGTTGGCCTTGGATAACGCCTCGCGGGCCTGAACATAGTACTGAGATCGCACGTCGGTGAGTTTCAGCTCCAGATCGCTTTTCTGCCGCTGCAGGCGCAGTACCTCCACGTGGCTGGCGGCGCCGGTTTTCACCAGACGCTGAGTGATCGCCAGCTCCTTATTCGCAAGATCCAATGCCGCACGCAGCTCCCGCTGGGTATCTTCCAGCTGCGCACGGCGTGAATTATAGAGCCGGGTTTCGGCAGCGGTCAGATCGGTCCACTTCGCCAGCGAAGGGGGAAATTTCAGCGGCAGATCGTTTACCTCGGCGTACAGTCGCACGCTGGAGGCCAGCGAGGCACGGTAGCGCGCCGCGCTTTCACCAACGTTAGATTCTGAACGCGTGGGATCGAGCCGCGCCAGCACTTGTCCGGCCTGCACCTGGTCACCCTCATGGACGTTCAGCTCGGTAAGGATCCCCCCGTCGAGCGACTGTAAAACCTGCTCGCGCGAACTGGGGATCACTTTGCCCGTGCCGGTTGAGACTTCATCCAGCACGCCAAACCACGCCCAGACGCCGAGTACCACGAACATCAGTAAAGAGAAGATAACAATCCGCCGCGCACCGGTGTAGCCGCTTTCGGAGTCGAGCGCATTGTCCAGGTCGTCCATTGCGGCGACGTCACGCTGACTGATTTTCATTTTTCCACTCCCGTCCGGTTGCTGCCTGCTGCTGTTGCTGCTGCATGCGGCTGTTGTTCAGTGCCTGTGCTTTCGGCGCGTCCATCACCAGCATTCCCTCTTTGAGCACCACGACGCGCTCCACCAGTTCCAGCACCGGCACGCGATGCGTGGCGACAATCAGGGTGCGGTTGCCAAGCCAGGCGCTCAGACGCTGGATAAATTCCCGCTCGGTGTGCTCATCGAGCGACGCAGTCGGTTCATCCATCAGCACAATATTGGGGTCGCGAAGCAGCATGCGCGCCAGCAGAATGGATTGCCGCTGGCCGCCGGATAACCCCACGCCGTTCTCCATAATTGGGTAGTCCAGACCCTTCGGCAGTTTCTGCACAAAGCCCGCAGCGCCGGTTAACTCCAGCACCTCGAAAATCTCCTCATCGGTGGCGCGCGGCATGCCGAGGGTGATGTTTTCGCGCAGGGTGCCATAAAAGAGCCGGGCGTTCTGGGTCATAAAGCCGACGTTACGCCGGACATCGGCGACATCGAGGTGCGGGAGGCTGAAGTTATCGAGCCGCAATTCACCGCCGGCAAGATCCATTCCGCCCGCCATCGCCTGCAGCAGGGTCGATTTTCCGGCGCCGTTACGCCCGAGGATCGCCACTTTTTCGCCTGGCTTAATCTCCAGACGGTTAATGCGCAGGGCCATGCGCGGATCTTCCGGGTGATAGCGAAACTGTGCCTGCTCGAAAAGATAGTGACCGCGCAGTACATCCTGGCGGATCGGCGTCTCCTCACGCTGGTTTTCTGTGGGGAGTTGCATGATGCTGTCCAGTCCCTCTTTCGCCGCTTTGACCTGCTGCCAGCGCGCCAGCACGCCGCACAGCGTGGCCATCGGAGCGATCATGCGCGAGGCCAGCATCGAGGCGGCGACCACCGAACCGGTCGTCAGCGTGCCGTCGATCACCATCGGCGCACCGACCACGATCACCCCGGCATAGACCAGGCTCTGAATAGTCATTCCCCAGCTGATCAGGTTCTGGGTCAGTTCACGGGTGCGCAAGCCAGATTCAGCGGTGATCTGGATGTAGCTGTTCCACTGCTGCAAAAAGCGGTTTTCCGCCTGCATCAGCTTTATGTCCTCCAGCCCCTGCACGCTCTCCACCAGCACGGCGTTGCGCAGGGTGGATTCGTGCGCCGACTGCTTCGCGAGCTCTGCCAGCTTTTTCTGCAGTAGCAGACCGGGCAGGACCATGATCACCGCGGCGACCGGTGCGATCCACGCCAGTTGGGGAGCGATGATCGCCAGCACCACCACGAACAGGAAAAAGAAGGGCAGATCGACAATTGTGGAGATGGTGGAGGAGGTGACCATCTCGCGGATCTGCTCCAGCTCGCGTAGCTGGGAGATAAAGCTGCCGGTCGAGCGAGGGATAGCGCTGTTGCGCAGCCGCAGGGCGTGACCGAAGACCCGATCCGATACGCGCAGATCGGAGCGTTTGCCCAGCAGATCCATAATGTGCCCGCGTGCCACGCGCAGCACAAAGCCAAACAGGGTGGCGATCAACACGCCGATGGTCAGGACATACAGCGTCGGGTAGGACTGCGCGGGGATCACCCGGTCATACACCTGCATGGAAAAGACAATCCCCGACAGGGACAGGACGTTAATGAACAGCGCGGCGAGCATCACCCAGCTGTAGGGGCGCAAGTCGCGCATCACCAGTCGGTAAAGCCAGTCCGGACGGTATTTCGAAATATAGGCATCCACGCGGCTGTCTTTCAGCGCGGCCAGTGGGCGCAGGGCAATGACGTGGCGGATGGCGGGCAGCATGGCGGTCATCGAAAGCCGGTTGGTGTAGGTCTGATCGTCGAAAAAGCTGACCTCCAGCGTATCGTCGCCATCGAAATGTTCGATCACGCCGATCCTGCCGTCGTTCATTGCCGCCACGACCGGCAGACGCCAGCTGTTGATCGCCTGCTGATCCGCCGTCAGCAGCTGAAACGACAGCCCTGCTTCACGGGCCAGCTGAGTCAGTGCAGGCACCATCGGTTTTCCTTTTAGCCACGGCGCGCCCGCGAGCAGCGCACCGGGTGAGCAGGCGACGCGGTAGCGCGTGGCGACAAAACCAAAGGCCTGCGCCCACTGCGCCAGGGCCTCATCCGTCATGGTCTCACCTTGCGGGATATCGCGTTGCTTCATGGCTGGATCTCCACGGTCTGGATGGTGCGGTTATCAAGATCGAACGCGTGACGCAATTGCCCGGTGTTATAGAGGCAGTTGAGCTGCAGCTGGTGCAACTGTCCGAGGGTCTGCTGCTGGGTAAAACGCGCCTGATAGACCTCCTGCTCGGCATTAAGCACATCGAGCAGCGGGCGAGAACCCAGATCCAGATATTGCTGCTGATAGAGTTCACGGGTGCGGGCGCTGAGCGCCTCCTGACGGCCCTGAATCTGCAGCGTGCTCAGCAGGCTTAATACCTGGCTGCGCGACTCCAGCAGTTTCTGGCGTACCTCGAGGCGGGTACGCTGAATGGTGGACTGTGCGGCTTCTACCGCGTGGCCTGCGGCGTTACGCCGGGCGGTGAGGCCGCCACCCTGATAGAGCGGCATCTGCACTTTCACCCATGCAGAGTATTGGGTGCGATCCCGCGTTTCGTTACCCGCATAGCGTTCGTTCAGGTAGTGGCGCACCTCCGGCTCCAGCGAGACGGTCGGTGTCATCTGGGCGTCGGCGTAGTCGAGATTGGCCTGGGCGACGTTAGCCTGCGCCCAGGCGGCTAATACTGCCGGGACCAGACGATCGTCCGGCTCGGCAATGTCGCAGCTGCGGGCCAGCTTTTGTGGAAAATCGTTGCTGATCGTGTTGAGGGTGTTCCAGCCAAGAAAGCTCATCAAAGTAGCACGGGCGCTGTCGAGGCTGGCCTGGTACTGCATCAGCTGGGCGCGCGCGCCTTCGATACGTGCATCGGTCTGCACCACGTCAGAGAGTGAGGTGGCCCCTTCGTCATTACGCTGGCGGGTGAGGGTACCAATCAAAGAGAGCGCCTCAAGCTGCTCTTTGGCGGTGTCGACCATTTGCTGCCAGGTTTGCACCTGCACCATCGCGATGGCGGTATCGTGAGCGATGGTGTCGATGCTGACCAGCACGTTGGCCTGCTGCTGGGCGACGCCGGCACTTTCTGCACGCACCTGGCTTGCCACCTTGCCAAAGTCGTACAGCATTTGTGAGAGGGAGAGTACCAGCGACGGGGTAAAGCCATTATCGTCGCCGTCGTGGGTATAACCGTTATCCATGCCGGCATTAATTTGCGGATAGTATTTCGATTTGGCGACGTCCACCTCTTCGCTTTGTTGGTAGAGTTTCCCCACGGCTTCACTGATGGCCGGGTGCCAGGTGACGGCGCGGTTGACGGCTTCGCCAAGCTGCAGCGTGCCGGGGGCAGCCTTGCCGACGACAGGTGCCACGCGGCCATTCAGAGAGGGGAGTTCCTGCGTTTCACGGAGTTTTCCGGTATTGATCATCGCCGCCGGCGTCGCGGAGAGGGCGGGCACAGATATCAGGCAGCACGAGAGCCACCAGTAAGGCATCTTCATTCCCATGTCTTATCCCTAATAAAAAAGTACTGCTTTATTGTTTATGCCCGGGCGCTGTGCGCCCGGGTCATTTGTGCAGGTGCTATCAGGTAACGATGTGTTGCTGGTTCACTAACTCGTCGTAGGTGGTCTGGACGTTATCCAGCGTCACGAGCGTCGTATTAGTGTAGGTGCTCCCTGAACCATCACGGTCGATGGAGATCACGGTATTGCCATTACTATTAGTAACATGCAGATAATTACCGAGCGTTGAGCTGCTCCCGTTCCAGCCCACCAGCAGATCGCCGATATCGATTTTGTCCCCCTGCGTGAGCGAGAAGTTGGTCCAGTGATCGCCGGCAGTGCTGCTGACGTTGCCCGCGGTGGCGTTGCCTGCGGTGGCGTTCAGCACCTGGTAAATCAGGGTGTCGCCGTAGGCGGTGCCGGTAATGACGTCGTTATGTTCCGAACTGATGAACTGCGGCGCCATATTGATGGTCAGTGTGGCACTGTCTGTTTTCCCGTCGGCATCGGTCAGGGTGTAGTTGAAGGTCTCCTTCGAGGTGATGGTTGAGAGCGACACCCCGGTGTTGAGGGTGTAGGTGTAGTGGCCGTCCGCAGCAATTGCCAGCGTGCCGTAATGGCCGACGACGTTGACCGTTGCGCTGCCGGTGTACGGATCCAGCGTGGTGGTCACGCCGTTGTAGCCGGTCACGCTGAGGCGGGTATCCACTGAGTGCAACTGATCCATCGCCCCGGCAGAGTCGGTGCCATCGAAGATGTTGCCGTCAACGGTGTGGCCGCTGGTAGAGTCGAACTGGGTCAGCGAGTAGGTGGTGCCGTTCACGCTTGGGGTAATGGTAATGTTCCCCACGCTGAGCCCCGGTACGCTACCGGTATAGCTCAGCGTATAGGTTCCGGCATTCAGGTCCAGCCCGGAGAGCGCGATGTCGATATTGCCACCCAACAGCGAACCGCCGCTGAAGGAGCCGCTGCGAACAACATTCGAACCGTCACTGATTGACCAGTTCACCGTCAGGCCGCCCAATGCCAGCAGCGATGCCACGTTAAAGTGCAGCGACACGTTATGCAGCGCGGTGTTCGGATCCACCACGAAGGTTCCGCTCCCGCTGCCCTGGGTTGATGACAGCAGCGCGGTTGTCCAGCTGGCCGTCCCGACGGTGGTGTCCGAGTAGGTCGTCGTGTGATGCACTGAGGTGACGTCCATCGCGGTACTGACATCGTTGACCGCATCCATCGCCCGCGCGGTTGGGGTGATGTTGAGCGATGCCGTATCCTTCGCCCCATTTGGTGCGGTGATGGTATAGACGAACGTATCCGGCGTACTGATCGCGTCAGCACCCACACCGGCTTTCAGGGTGTAGGTGTACTGTCCGGACGCATTGATGCTCAGCGTGCCGTATTCCCCCTGAATGTCGGTCAGGCCGCTGCTGTTCACCGCCACGCCGTTCACTTCTGATACCACCGCGCCGGTTGCGACATCGTTATCCAGCACATCTCCGGTGGTGGTCTCGCCCACGCTCGACACGCTGTAGACATGATCTTCCAGCACGTTCAGCGTGTAGGCGGTCAGGGCGGTGATCCCTGCAGCCGTATTCAGCAGGAAGAGGTACTCCCCGGCAGGCAGGTTCAGCGTCAGCTGAGACGAGGTACCGCCCAGCAACGGCGCACGCAGCCAGCCCGGTTCGACGCGCATCTGCTCGAAGGTCTGCGTCGCGTTATTGAACTTGTAGACATACAGGTCGAATACCGACGCCAGCGCCACACCGCCCACGGAAGCCTGAATGGTCATGGTGCGGGTGGTACCTTCCTCCACGTTATAGATGATCGGATTGCTCAGATCGTCCAGCAGGTTCAGCCCCAGCGTGTTGCCGAGATTGATCCCCACCACGGTAAAGCCGCCCTGCGACGAGGTGCCGTTATTGATTTCATGGACCGAGGTGTCAAAGGTCAGCGAGGCCGTGTCATCCACCGCCACAATACCGTTAGCGGTAGTACCGGCACCCAGCGACAGTACCAGGTTCGCCGACGCGCTGACGCCGTTATGGGTGATGGTGTAGGTGAAACTCTCTGTCCGGCCCACAACCGAGGCGCTGGTGTCGGTCAGGTTGTAGGTGTAGCTGCCATCGCGATTAATGGTCAGCGTACCGTACTGGCCCTGAACAACCGTGCCGTCGGCGTTCACGCTGGTGGTGACACCCAGTGCGTTGGTGACAGCAGAGACAGTAGTGCCTGCCGGGGCGTTGTCGCTGCCCGCGGTCGGGTCGGCGTCGAGAATTACGTTACCGTTCAGGCTGGTGTCGCCCGTCACGGTACCGGCGCTGGTCTCTTTCACCGCCACATCGAGGCTGGTGTAGGAGCCGGTCGCCAGCAGGTTAGTGTTATAGCTCAGCACCCGGTAGTCGCCGTTCGCCAGCCCGGTCAGGTTCAGCGATACGCCGGTAGCCCCGAGGGTCAGCAGATCGGCAAACTGGGGTTGTCCGGTATCCACGACGGTAGTCCAGGTACCGTTGACGCTGTCCCAGCGCTGTACCACCAGCTCAAGTGTATTGAGCAGGGAAAGCACCGCACCCGTGGCATTGGCGTTCACCACAATATCCGCATTGCCGCCGCTGCCCACCGTGAAGTCCACCTGGGCAGTATCATTACCCAACAACGTGAGAACGTTGCCTACGGCACCCACCAGCAGGAAGCCATAATCACTGTACTGGCTGTTGGTGACGGTGGCCGTGGTGCTGATATCCAGCTCTTCGACGTTATTGCTGGCGGAGAGCGGGACGACCGGTGCGAGGGCTGAGCCGGGCTGCGACGTATTACCTGCGGCATCGGTGGCGGTGATCTGCAGCGTCTGACCTTCCGTCTGTTTATTGAGGAAGGTATAGCTGTAGGTGCCGTTGCTGCCCGCGATTGTGGTCACCGTGCTGCCATCGCCAAGACGGATAGAGACGGTGCTGCCTGCCTCCGCGTTACCGGTCAATACGCTACCGTCAGCGTTAAAGGTTCCGGTTGGGGCCGTTGGCGCCGTCAGATCGACAATCACGCTGGTGGCGGAAGAGACCGGGCTGGTGCCCGAACTGTTCGTCGCCGTGGCGGTAAAGGCGTGAGAGCCTTCGCTTAACGCCGGGGTGGTGAAGGTCCAGTTGCCTGAACTATCTGCCACTGCCGTTCCCATCGACACGCCGTTGTTATACAGCGTGACGGTGGTGCCTGGCAGGGCCGTACCACTCAGGGTTGGCGTGGTGTCGTCAGTGGTTTTACCGTTGGTCAGGTTACCGGTGACGGTGCCGACGTTATCGTTGATGGTGGTGATAAGCGGTGCGTTCGGCACCGGCGTCGCAGGGGCAATCACCGACGTGCTGACACCGGCGTTACCCGCCTTATCGGTGACATAGACCAGCAGTGATTCACCGTTGGTTTGGGCCGGCGTGATTGTCGCGTTAAAGTTTCCGCTGCCGTCAGCCGTCGCGGTACCGAGCACTGTTCCGGTACTGGTGGTGATGGTAACGGTGCTACCCGCTTCGGCGGTCCCGGTGACGTGCGTACCGTTGGTGATCACGGCAAGGCTTGCCGGCACGTTCGGTGCAGTCAGATCCACGGTAATGGTGGTGGTGGCCGATGGCGTACTGGTGTTGCCCGCGGCATCGGTGGCGGTGGCGGTGAAGTTATGCGTGCCTTCCGTCAGTGTGGTGGTGGTTTGCGGTAGCGTCCAGTTGCCGTTCGCATCGGCGGTGACCGTGCCGACAAGCGTCGTGCCGTCATAGATGCGCACCGTCGCGTTGGCTTCGGCGGTCCCGTTCAGCGATGGGCGCGCGTCATTGGTCGGGTTATTGCCGGTTACCGGTCCGGTGATGCTGCCGACATCATCGACAACCGCACTGATGATCGGCGCAGCTGGCGCGGCGGCATCCACGTTGATCACATAAGCGGTGGTCGGGGCGCTGGTATTGCCCGCGGCATCGGTGGCGGTAAAGGTCAGGCTGTGTGACCCGTTGCTCAGCGCCGGAGAAGGGGTAAAGCTCCATGCCCCGCCTGTCGCGACCGCGCTACCAATCTGGACGCCGTTATCGAAAATTTTCACCGTGGCGCCCGCTTCCGCCGTACCCGTGAGGGTAGGCTGCGCGTCGTTAGTCAATCCGCCATTGGCAATCGGCGTAGCCGCATTGCCCACATCATCCACAATGCTGCTCAGCACCGGCAGGGCTGGCGGCGTCGTGTCGATAGTCAGGCTAAAGGCCGCTGACGAAACGCTGGTATTACCTGCTGCATCCGTGGCCTGCGCGGTGAAGCTGTGCGCGCCCGTGGCTAAGGTGGTCGTGAGCAAGATACTCCAGTTGCCGCTGGCATCCGCGGTGCCCGTTCCGACAAGCGTTGTGCCTTCGTAGATATTCACAGTCGCAAACGGCTCACTGGTCCCGACAAGCCGTGGCACGGTGTCGTCGGTCGTCTGTCCTGAACTGAGCGGGCCGGTGATGCTGCCCGCATCGTCAACGGCCTGGCTGATAACCGGCGCATTAGGGGCGCTGGTATCAACAACCAGCGTAAAGCCAGGCGAAGCCGGGCTGACGTTCCCCGCCGCGTCGGTCGCGGTCGCGGTCCAGGTATGGCTGCCATTGCTCAGCGCTGATGACGGCGTAAAGCTCCATGCTCCGGTGCCATCCGCCAGCGCGGTGCCGACCGGCTGTCCGTTCTCATAGATGGTCACCGTGGCGTTGGCTGCCGCAGTGCCCGTCAACGTTGGCGTGGTGTCGTCGGTACTTTGCCCGGAAGTCAGCGGCGTCTGTACGCTGCCTGCGTTGTCTCCCGCGGTCGTGATGGCTGGTGCCGCCGGTGGTGCCGTATCCACTGTCAGGTTAAACGGTGCCGTCGTGCTGCCGGTGTTGCCAGCCGCATCGGTGGCATTGAAGGTGATGGCATGAGGCCCGTCACTCAGGGCGGTGTCAGGCGTGTAGGTCCAGTTCCCCTGGGCATTAACCACCGCGGTGCCAATCTCGTTGCCATCCACAATGATATGCACTGTGGCACCCACTTCGCCCGTACCGTTGAAGGTCGGACGCGCGTCGTTAGTGCTGTTGCCGGTAGTGAGCGTACCGGTGACCGGGCCGACGTCGTCAATCACACTGCTGACCAGTGGCGCAGCAGGGCCTGCTGCATCCACGGTAAAGGCAAAGACCGACGAGTTTGCTGACGCATTGCCTGTCGCATCGGTAGCGTAGGCGCGAAGGAGATAGTTGCCGTCGCCCAGCGGCGTGCTCGGGGTAAAGGTCCAGTTACCACTTCCGTCGACAGTCGCAAGGCCAATTTGCGTACCGTTATTCATGATGTGGATTGTACTACCCGGTTGTCCGGTGCCGCCGATCGTCGGGGTGGTGTCGTTGGTGACTTGCCCGCTGGTGAGGTTGCCGGTCACGCCGCCAGGGGCATTGTCGTTAACCGTATCCAGCGTTGGAACCGTTGGCGCCGTCAGGTCAACCACGACGTTCCAGCCGTTAGACACCTGGCTGACGTTGCCCTGTGGGTCGGTGGCGGTAACGGTGAAGGCGTGAGGTCCTTCGCTGAGCGCGGTGTCAGGGGTGAACGTCCAGGCACCGGTGCCGTCAGCCGTGACCACGGCAATCTGGGTACCGCCGTCGAAAATTTTCACCACGCTGTTCGCTTCCGCCGTCCCCGAAAGAGTTGGCGTGGCGTCATTAGTCGGATCGCCGCTCACAATCGTGGTGGCAGCATTGCCCACATTATCCGTTACGTTGGTGAGCGCTGGCGTGGTGGAAACCGTATCAACGACGATGGTGAAGCCTGTCGACAGACCACTTTCATTGCCCGCGGGATCGGTCTCGCGGATGGTCAGAACGTTATTGCCCTCCGCCAGCGCAGGCGGTGTGAAGACCCAGGTCCCCGTATTGCCGACCAGTGCGGTGCCCAGCAGGGTTCCGTTGCTGTAAACGGAGATGGTATCGCCCACCGTGCCGGAGCCGGTAAGGGTAGGCTGGTTATCGTTGGTGGTCTGCCCGTTGGTGAGTTGACCAGTGCCAGGGCCGACATCATCAATCACTGAGCCAATGGTCGGCGTGTCCGGTGCGGTGAGGTCAACGGTGACGGTTGCAACCGGCGAGCGGCCGCTGGTCGAGAGCCCGACCGTCGCGGTCACTTCAAAGGTGTGCAGCCCTTCACCCAGCGCAATCAGTGGGGTATAGCTCCAGTTACCGTCCGCATCAGCAATCACGTTGATCAGCGGAACCGCGATGCCGTCCTGGTAGATGGTGATAATGCTGCCCGCTTCGGCCGTACCCACGAGTGTCGGGGTGATGTCGTTGGTGGTTTTGTCTTTCACGTCGCCGGTGACAGGCGTTTCATCATCGTTAATCGCCGTAATGATGGGCACATCCGGAAGATTCGGCAGCGTACCGGTGACGGTGTAGGATGCCTCAGGACTGAGGTTGCCCGCGGCATCGGTCGCGGTCACCGTCAGCACAGCGCCATCCGTTTGGGCTGGGCTGAGGGCGATGGAGAAGGTGCCACCGGTGGCTACGCCTGTCCCGAGAACATTACCATTGTTATCGGTTACAGTGATGGTAGCTCCCGCTTCGGCGGTGCCGGTCAATGGAGTACCTTGAGCGGCTATGCCAGTAACCGCGGGAGCAGCCGGATCCAGAGTATCGACGTTAACGCTAAGCGGTGCAGAGCTACCGGACGTATTGCCAGCCGGATCGACCGCGGAGACGGTGAAGGTATGCGGGCCTTCCGTCAGCGTGCTGTCGGCGGTCCAGCTCCAGTTGCCGTCCGGCTGTACCGTTACCGGCACCGTGGATGCTGTACCGTCCACAGAGACGATAACGGTGGTACCCGGTTCGCCGGTGCCCGTGAGGGTCGGCGTGCCGTCACGGGTATAAAGCACATTGCTTGTGAGCTGGCTGTCAGACACCGCGTTAATCAGCGGGATTTCTGGCGCAGTGGTATCAACGGTGACGGTGAAGACCGGGCTGAGGCCGCTGACGTTACCCGCAGCATCGACTGCCGCAACGGTGATGTTGAGTGGGCCATCAGTCTGGGTCGGAAGATCGAGAGACCATTCGCCATTGCTGCCGATTTCGACGCGTCCTAGTTCAACGCCATTGTTATAAACGATGACCGTTTCGCCCGCAGGGCCGGTACCGCCCACACCGGGGGTCGTATCCGTGGTAACACCACCGTCTGGCTTACCGCCAACGGCGCTAATGACAGGCGTATCAGGTGCCACGGTATCAACGGTGATAGTGATCTCCGGTGACGCCGCCGAAACGTTACCGGCTTCGTCGGTGGCGGTGGCGGTAAATTCGTGGCTTCCCTCATCAATGCTGGCGTCAGGGCGCCAGCTCCAGTTGCCGTTACTGTCTACGGTGACGCGACCCACTTCGGTGGCAGGCAGACCATTAATGCTGTCATAAATAATAACCACATCGTTCGCTGTGCCGGTGCCACTCAGGACCGGACGCGGATCGTTCGTGGTTTCCCCGTCGGCAACCGGTCCGGTTATCTGGCTGACGCTGTCCGTAATCACCGGTGCTGCTGGCGTAGCTGGCGGGTCGGTGTCAATGGTGATGGTCACCGGCTGGGACGGGGCGCTTTCGTTGCCCGCGCCGTCCTTGTTGGTGACGGTCAGGGTGATGTCGTAGGTACCGTTGGCCAGTGGGGTATCCGGTGTCCATGTCCAGTTACCGTTGCTGTCCACCTCGGCGTCACCAATTTTGTCGGTGCCGTTGTAGATAGTCACGGTATCGCCCGGATTGCCGGTGCCGCTCAGCGTCGGCGTGGTATCGCGGGTGGTCTCTCCCGGGTTCAGCGGGGTTTCTGTTGTGCCGCCGTCAGGGTTCACGGTGATCTCTGGCGTCTCCGGCGTGGCGGGTGCCACGGTATCGACCACCAGCACAAACGGGCTGGAGACGGTCGTATTCCCGGCGGTATCGGTCGCATGAACCGTCAGAGAGTGCGAGCCGTTGGTGAGCGGGGTGGTAGGGGTGAAGCTCCAGCCGCCGGTACCGTCGAGTGTGGCGGTACCGAGCAGGGTATTGCCATCATAAAGCGTAATAACCGTACCCGCCGGCGCGCTGCCCTGCAGCAACGGTTGCGTGTCATCCGTGGTGTCGCCGCTGGTGAGCGGGCCCTGAACGTCACCGACGTCGTCGGTTACGGTTGTGATGGTCGCCGCCGGTGGCGGGGTGATATCGACCGTAAAGGTGAAGCCGCCTGACGGCAGGCTGATGTTACCTGCCGCGTCGGTGGTGACGGCGGTCAGGGTATGCTCACCGTTACCAATCGGTGTGCCTGGCGTAAATGTCCACGCGCCGCCGCTACCGACCAGCGCGGTGCCGATATCAACACCGTCCAGACGAATGGTGACCGTTGAGCCCGGTTCGGCAGTGCCGTTGAGTGTCGGGGTTGGATCGTTCGTAATGGCACCTGCGGTGAGCGCACCTGTGCTTCCCTGAACATCGTCCACCACTTGCGAAATTACCGGTACTTCGGGTGCGGTACCGTCAACAGTGATACTCCAGGCATTTGATGGCCCGCTTGGGTTACCGGCGGCGTCAACTGCCGTTGCCGTCAGCACGTGGCCGCCATCAGCAAGTGGCGAGGATGGCGTGATGCTCCATACGCCAGATGCCGGAACGAGTACCGTGCCGATGACCGTGCCGCCGCTGGAGAGCGTGATGGTTGTGCCAGGTTCGCCCGTTCCGTTTATGGTTGGTGTCCGGTCATTAGTGAGCCCGTTCTGGGCGACAGGGCCTGTAGTGGCAGAGGCATCGTCGTCCACTGAAACGATAACCGGCGTTTGCGCGGCGGTAATATCCGGCGCAATGGCAGGGGTTGTTGGCCCGGTATTGCCGGCGGGATCGGTGGCATCTGCAGTCAGGGTTTCACCGTTGGCTTTTGGTGGGGTCAGCGTGACGGTGAAGCTGCCGTCGTCATTGGCTTTCGCCTCGCCAACCGTGACGCCATTTTCACGGATGGTCACGGTGCTGCCTGGCTCTGCGGTACCTGTCACTTTGGTACCGTCATCTGAGACAACAACGTTGTCCGGAGCCAGTGGCGCCGTGGTATCTGGTGCATCGGCTGTAGCGGGCAGGCTGGCGTTACCGCTGCCGTCGGTTGCCACGACCGTCAGCACTTCACCGTTGGTCTGTGCAGGACTAATAACCGCCGTAAAGGTACCATCGCTGTTGGCGGTGGTTTCACCGATGACCGCGCCGTTAGGATCTTTAATGGTGACGGTGCTGCCTGGCTCCGCCGTGCCGCTGACGCTCTGGCCGTTTTCTGCCACCTGAAGGTTGCCGGGGGCGACAGGAGGGGTTGTGTCCGTAGCCGTGACGGTCGCAGGTGTGCTCTGGTTACCTGCAGCATCAGACGCCACCACGGAGATCTGCTGGCCGTTAGTTTGCGCCGGCGTTAACGTGGCAACGAAGTTGCCGTTGCCGTCCGTTGTCGTCCGGCCAATTATGGTGCCGTCGCTGCTGGTGATGACAATGCTGCTGTTTGGCTCGGCAGTGCCGGTAATCTGCGTGCCTGCCGGATTAAGCGTGATGTCGGGCGTTTCCGGCGGCGTGGTATCGACAATGAAGTTGATTGGCTGCGACAACCCACTCTGGTTCCCGGCAGCGTCGGTGACCTGCACCGTTATTGAGTGAGCCCCCTCCGACAGCGGTTTGTCCGGTGTGATGCTCCAGGTGCCGTTGGGCTGAACTTTAACGGTCGCAATGGGCACGCCGTTATCAAAAATCGTAATTGTCCCACCGGGCTCTCCTCTCCCTGCAAGAACAGGTTTAGCGGCATCAGTGAACAGGCCAGAGGTAATTGCGCCTTTGATGGCACCCGTTTCATCGTTCAGCACGATGGCGGTTGGCGCAGTTGGTGCGGTGAGATCGATGGTAACGGTGAACACCGGGGAAGCCGGTCCGGTGTTACCGGCGGCGTCGGTTGCCCGGACGGTGAGCTGATGCGTGCTTTCGCTGAGATTGATCGAAGGGGTAAACGTCCAGGTGCCGTTGCTGGCAACGACAGCGGTGCCAATCGCGATCCCGCCATCATAAATGGTGACCGTAGATCCGGCTTCCGCGGTGCCGGTAAGCTGTGGTCGCTGATCGTTGGTGCTACCACCGTTACTGACCGAGCCGGTGACCGGATTGGTATCGTCTGACACGAGCGTGATGGCTGGCGCTGTGGGGGCGACGGTATCCACCACAAAGGTCACGGCGCCGGAGGCTGGGCTGGTGTTACCTGCCGCGTCGGTCGCGGTGGTGGTAATGGAATGGCTTCCGTTAGCGAGATTTGTACCCGGGGTAAAGGTCCAGTTTCCGCTGGCATCAACCTTGGTCGTGCCAATCGGCTGACCATTATCGTACAGGGTGATGGTACTGCCTGCTTCGCCGATGCCGCTGAAGGTGGGGCGGGCATCATCGGTACGCTGACCGTTAGTCAGCGGTCCGGTTTCTCCGCCAACGTCGTCATTCACAATTACGATATCGGGCGCATCGGGTGCGGTGGTATCCGGTGCTGTAACATGGCCGGCCTGGCTGGTATTGCCTGATGAGTCGGTTGCTGTGGCGGTAAGTTGCTCGCCATTCGTCAGCGGTGTGCCCAGAACAATGGTGAATTTGCCGTCGCTACCGGTTTTACCCGTGCCGACCAGATTGCCGTCCGCGTCTTTCAGCGTAATCGTACTGCCGGGTTCAGCAGTACCTGTGACAGTTTTACCATCTGAGGAGAATTGAAGGTTGGAAGGCGCATTTGGCGGTGTGGTATCCGGATCGGAAGGATTGCCCGGCGTGCCGGGGTTCGTATTGTCATCATCATCGTCGCCACCCCCTCCGCCGCCGCTGCTTGCCGCGACAGCGATCCCGCCTGCGACAGCAAGACCGCCCAGTACCCATGGCCAGATGGCTGCGCCACCGGTATCACCGCCTGAGGCCGCCAGTAATACGTCCGTGGAGGCGATAGATTCGTAGGTAGCAGCCCCGGTAGGATCTTCAATCCACCACAGCGCACCGTCACTCTCTTCCAGGACCAGCTGACTCACCCCCTCCGCGTCGGTGACGTAGAAATTCTTCAGGGTAATGACCTCGCCAGAGTGCAGCGTGACCACCAGATCGTTACCACTGCGGGCGAAGTGGGAGACATCGGCTCGCTCTACATGAAGCTCAACGATAGAGGAATGGCTCAGCGTAACCTGTGTGCCTTCCGTGGTAGTTTCCACGCCAGTGAGTTTCGATATAACAGAGATTTGGCTCATTTAGGTATTACTCCAGCAGAGTTGTCGTGAACGGCGTGCAAGATGCGCCATCTCTGCGGAAGGTAAAGCACGCCCCCGGCGGAGTTGCTGTTATTTACGCAGCACTCACCGTTATTTTTTTTAGAGCGAACGATGCCCGCCATAATCCAGAGTGGCAACATCAGAGCGAATCTAATTACTCATGAGAGAGAATGTCGTTTATTTGTATTTTTGTGTTGTATAAAACCCTGTAATTAATAGAGGTATTGGTTTTGACGATATAAAAATGATATAGCCAGAAAAGTCTGAATGTGCAAATTAAGCATCTGTAAACAATGTGTGAAGCGTTGAAGGGGGCATTAATTCATAGCTGGCTATTATAATTTAAAAAATATAAGTAATTGTTTTTTCTTGTCATTTCATTTTATTGTGAAATGTGTTTTTTATCGCTTTGGCACGAATAAATATTTAACAGGGGAGTTTTTTTAGGATGGCGTTAAACGCTATTGTTTATGCCGGCTTAATGTGCGTTTAAGTTAGGGTAACGTTTTTGATATAACATATATTATTTTGGTAATTAATTAAAAATATATTCTTGTGTGGTGCCGTTATTCTGCTACTGAGAGAAAAATAATAACTAACAGGGAGTAAAGATAAAATATCCCGTTCAACATTTAATGGGGATACGACGTCAACATGATTCTGAGAAAAAAAAGAGGGGCCCGGGAATGAATAAAATGCATCGCTCACGCGTTTACTGACGTCATTCCCATTCACCCTGGAGCCTTTTATGAACACCACCTCTGTGCGTTTGATCCCGGTGCTGATTTTTTCCCTGTTGTCTCCTCTCGCGCTGGCGATGGGCGATAATAGTACCGAGAGTAAAACACCCGACTGTCCGTCCGGACAGGTGTATGACAGTGCAACTCAGAAATGTGTGCCCGATAAGAGCAGCAGCCTTAGCGATCAGGACAAAACCAACTATGCCTATCACCTTGCTAAAAAAGGCGAGTACCAGGCGGCGCTGAACCTTCTTGATTCGCTAAAAAATAACAACACGGCTGAAGCATGGAACTATCGCGGGTATGCCACCCGCAAACTGGGTCGTACGGATGAAGGTATCGGTTACTACCAGCGTGCGCTGGCTATCGCCCCGGATTATGCCAAAGCCCGTGAATACCTGGGCGAGGCGTGGATGGTCAAGGGACGTCCGGATCTGGCCAAAGAGCAACTGAAAGTGATTGCCGGTATTTGCGGCCAGTCCTGTGAAGAGTACCGTGACCTGCAGGCTGCCATTAACGGACATCCGGAATCCTGATTTTCTCGTGGAGGGAAAACACATCGCTACCCGTGAGGTTCGCCAACAGTTAGCCGCACACCTCTCACGTCTCTGGCGTTATGGGCTGGTGTTGTCGCGAAACAGGGATGTCGCCGAAGAGCTGGTTCAGTCCACCTGCGTCCGCGCGCTTGAAAAAAGCAGTCAGTACATGCCCGGTACGCGTATCGACAGGTGGCTGTTTGCGATATTGCACTCCATCTGGATCTCTGAGCTTCGGGCACGCCATGTTCGTCAGGGGCAGGGGTTTGTCGCCAGCGACGAGCTTCTGGCACCGGATACCCGTGAACAGGATGAGACGCACCTGCATTACCTGAAGGTGATGCAGCGCGTCAACGTGCTCCCGGAAGCCCAGCGCAACACGGTTTTTTTGGTGTATGTCGAAGGCTTTACCTATCAGGAAGCCGCGAACACCCTGGCGGTGCCGATCGGTACCGTAATGAGCCGACTGGCGACGGCACGGGCAACGCTGGCAGCGTCTGCCGATGCCTTGCCCCCGGTTAAGGAGAAACGCTCTTGAACGCGCACCGTTTTACAGCGCCCTATAACGATGAGGCTATCGTGGCATGGATAGATGGCGAGATGTGTCATGCCGACGCGCAAAAATTTGAAGAAGAGTTGAGACGTGACGAGCGCCTCTCCGGGCGGACCGCCGAGTTAATGAAAAGCAATGCGGATTACCCCGGCGCGTTTGCCGCTATGCTGGATGATGCTCCTCTGGAGAAGATGCAGGCCCGGCTGGCGGAACTGCCCGATCCGAAGCCCGCTACCCCGGCTGGCGTAAGCCGGCGCGCACTCATTGCCGCGTCGGTCAGTTTCCTGGTGGTCGGTTCCGGCGTGGGATATGGGTTGCGACCCGCTTTCGCACCGTCTGATGAAAACGCCCATATTCGTGACCTCGAAGCGCAATACATGTCGCTTTACAGCGTCGAGACATTGCTGGATATGGACAGCGCGCCGCATGTTCTGCAGCGTGGGCTGGAACGGGCAGCGCAGGATATCGGCCTGCAACTTCAGGCGTCACAGCTTATCCTGCATGGAGCAGAGCTTAAAATGGTCCGCATGCTGCGCTATGAAACCACCTCTATCGCGCAAATAGCCTGGATAAATGCCGACTACGGCCCAATGGCGCTGTGTATCTCCCCGGCAGAGCAGACAACGACAGCCGCTCAACAGGAACAGCGGCACGACATGAACCTGGTGTGGTGGCAGAAAGCGGGATATCAGTTTGTGCTGATCGGCCGCAACCCGCTCCCACAGTTGCGGGGCAGTGCAGAGCAGCTGCAAAGCCTGATTTCAGGATGACGGGATACCGTTAGCCTGAATCGCAATGGCAATGGCAATCCTGTCATCAACGACCAGCGCAAATTTATCCATGCCGTAGGCCGCGCGCGAAATGGTTGTTGTCGCATCCAGCGTAAGGACCGGCGCGTGCGGATCTTTCACGACGGCGTCCAGAATGACCGGGCGGGCAATGTCGCGTACGGTCAATGTTCCGAACACCCTGAACGTTCCTGAACCCTGAGCGACCACGCGTGAGCTGATAAATTCGATAACAGGATAACGTTCAGATTCAAAAAACATGTCGCTTTTCAGTTGCCAGGTGAGCAGGCTGTTTGAGGCAACCAGGGTAGCCACGGGAAGGGTGACATGAATATGGTCATCGATATCCTTATCCGGGTTAAGCGTTACGGAACCCGTGACGCCACTGAATCTCGCCCAGGAGAGGATCCCCCCGAAGGCGTGCCAGGATAACCGTATGGCGGTGTTTTCAGTATCAATGGTATAGCTCTGCGGGGCGGCCTGCGCCAGCGGACAGAGCAACACGAACAGAATAACCAGGCGTCGCAACATCTCAGGATCTCTTTAGGGGTGGCAAGGCGTTAACGCGCAACCCCGGGGATCTATTCGGCTTTTAGGCGTCAGGACGTCTTAATAATATCCACCGAGATCTCGACGGCGGTTACCGGACCCCGGTTTTCCAGCCAGTGGACCGTGTTGTGATCTTCCGGCCAGCCGACACCGGGACCGTAATCAGCCGCAATACCGTTACGATGATCGGTGATGGTACCTTCAAGGATAAATACGGTGCCGGGTCTGTCGATATGATTATGCACCGGACCAAAGACCGCGCCGGGAGCGAGAGTGACTTTGCGCATGCGAAGCTGGCGCCCGGCCATGCCCGCTATTTCCGGACCCAGATCGACGACGGAGAGTAATTCAACGGTAACGCCCTGGGTTTCAGGTGCGGTGTGTTCGCTGTTCATGATGGGGTCCCCCTGAGTCAAGTTTAGTCTGCAGGGAGCAGGGCAGGAGGGAATAAAAAAGGCCGCGTCTGCGGCCTCTCGAAGGGATTACTCAGTGACTTTCTTTTCCAGCTCGCTGGCACCTTCTTTGGTTTTATTCCAGCCTTTCTCAGCACCTTCTTTGGTGGCATCCCACCCTTTCTCGGTACCTTCTTTGGTTTTATGCCAGGCTTTCTGGGAATCTTCACTGACCTTGCTGCCTAAGTTTTCGGTTTTACCCTCTGCAGCATGCTTCTGTTTCAGCTTCAGCTCTTCGCCTTTATTCTGCTCTTCGTGCAGTTTTTGCTTCGCGTCGTTGGCGTTTGCCTTCGCCGCAGCGACGGTATCGTCAGTTGCATGTGTGGTCGCAGCAAATACTGGGGAAGCCAGCAGAACGGCAGATAATGCGATAATTGTTTTTTTCATAATATCCTCATTTAACGTTATCGGTTATGAGCGTGATTCAGCATGGCACAGACGAAGCGGCGTGGCTTTAGGAAAAAACTGTAATGTTATTTTGGCGTTATACCGTGAAGCGTATTTAGTTACGCAGAGGAATTAATTACTTTCAGGTTCAATGCCGTGTACCTGGGGCGTGTATATACATATTACTGGTGGCTTTTGGCCATGAGTAAAGTTAATTAACTCACTGAGCTTCGCAAAATATATTTTGACTCTCCCCGCTTGTTGGGGAGAGTTCGCAGAACAGTTTCACGCTGTCGCTCCTGGAATAGCCTGAAAAAGGCCCGCCAAAGCGTTGGGAGGTGTAAATATCGCGTTTTTGTCCCTGAGGGTCGATTGTTGTCAGTGTCCAGCTACTCAGGCGATCTTGCGGTCCGACGGGTATAAAAACATGCCAGTCTCCCTGCGGTACGAAAGAAAAATACCCGTTATTATCCGTTTGTGTCGTGGCAATGTGTCGGTCGAATTCCACTAACGAAACGGTTACCCGGGGCAGCGGTTTTCCTGCGTTATTCAATGTGCCCTCAATACGAGGGGAGGGATAATCATGGTAAACGCAGCCGCTGAGCAATAACGTGAGAGCCACGATAGCCTGGCTTGCTATGCGGTTTGAGGACGCTGTCATGGGTGCGAATCCTTTTGCGTTGAGGTGTTTTTCGGTGGCGTGAATGCAGTATACGCGGGTGGTGTAATTTCGGAACTGTAGATTCTGTTAAGGATGTTGATTTACTGAGTTTTTCCAGACTTATGCCTGGATAAATTGAGCGTGTGAATAGACACTGGCACCTCCAGGAGAATGTAGCTTTACGAGTTAAATAATCAGAACCTCAACTGTTCACCTTTTACCTTACTGTATTATCTATATTTTTATTAAAGGTGAGCATTGGTGAATAGTTATAAGTAAATAAATGGAGAGTCAGGTTTTGCCAGGACCTTTCTCTGGTCAGCCGGGTTTTGAGTGCTGCTTGTGCCAGAACTGCCACAACTGCAATGAATCGAGATGTTGTGTGATGAAAGGTAGGATCATATCAGGTTGAAAAAACGGAGAGCCTGAACATGAAACCCGAATCAGTCATTACTGCCCTTCAGAACGTTGCCGCTCAACAGCTTGCAGAGAGCAACCAGCACATCACTGACAAGCTGAGTGCATTTTCTGCGGCCAGCATGCAGGCGCTGAAAGAGATTGATGCGTCTGTTGAACGCTGTAAGCAGGAGCGGCAGACTGCCCTCAATGAAAGCGCAGAGGCGGAGCAGGACTGGCGCTGCCGCTTTCGCACCCTGTGCGGCAATCTCACACCTGAAATGAAAGCTGAGCACAGCAGGCGTATTGCCAGTCGTGAACTGGCCGACGAGTTCACCGGCCTGATTGCGGAACTGGAGACCGACCGGACACGCGCCATGCTGAATGCCTGCTCCACCGGCAATAAATACCTGTCAGCGCATGAAGATGCCTTTACCGCTTACGCCGGTGCGGAATGGGCTCAGGTTGTCAATGCGGTTCCTGTCGCCCTCATCCGCGCTTTCCTGCTGCGCATTCGTGCCCTCGAAATGAAGGGAGAAAGCGCCCCGCAGTCCGTGGCCACCGGCGAGCTGCGCGATGCGCTGAGCCGTCAGGGCAGCCTGTATCACTTCGATATGACGCAGGAGCCGGTGTTGTCCGTGACGGGCATGCACCGGCCGCAGATTACTGACGTTGATACGGAGCTGTTACGCAGCCCTGCGAAGAGAATGATGCTCGCCAGAAAGCTGGCTGAAAACGGCGAGACAAAAGCGGAGGTGTAAGCAATGTTTCACTGTCCGTTCTGCAAAACAAGTGCGCATTCCCGCACTAATCGGTATCTGTCCTATAACGTCAAACAGCGCTATCACCAGTGCATGAACATCGAATGCTCGGTCACGTTCCGCACGCTTGAATCTATCGACGGGGTTATTCGTTCACCGGCGACAGAACCGGTTATCCCTGTACCCGCACCGGCGGCCACCGTTAACCGTGCCGGTGAGTAAGCACGGCTAGTTATCAGGAGAAACATACGTGACCACACTGACGTTACAGAAAGCCTTTGAGGCCTGTCAGGCAAACAAATACGCCTGGCTGCAACGCAGGGAAGAACTGACGCAGGCCGAACAGGCATACCGCGAACAGCTTGCTGGCAGCGGCCGGAGCCTGCAAACACTGCGCGAGATTATTGACGCGAAAGAATGGGAAATTAATCAGGCTGCTGGTCGCTACATCCGCTCGCATGAGGAGGTGCAGCGCATCAGCATCCGCGACCGATTAAATGATTTTATGCAGGAGCACGGCGCGGAGCTGGCCGCCGCCCTTGCCCCTGAGCTGATGAATTATTCCGGGCAACATCCCGCCGTTCAGCGCTGCGCCATGCAGAACTCGCTCGACTGTCTGCGGGAGGCGCAGCAGGTCTGGCTGGCCGCCGGTGAAAAAATTAATTATTCGACGCAGGATAATCACATTTTAACGGCCATCGGATTCAGGCCTGACGCGGCTTCGCGCGATGATAGTCATGAAAAATTCACGCCTGCACAGAACCTGAATTACACCCGCCGACGCGCAGAACTGGCCGCACGGTAGCACGCGAAAAAATCCCCGAAAATTCAGCTATTTTTCCCGAAAAAAGCCATGCATCCATAAGGTGCATGGTTTTGCATGCGTTTTAACGACACTAGGTCCCCCGCCAGCGCCAGCACTGGCGCACCCTGAGGCTGTTCATGCACCTGCATTAAAAGCGCCCCCTTAAGCGGGCAGGCGTGGCGGGGAGAGCATTGCGCGCCGGGATAGCAATAATTAATTTTTAATCCCCCTAAATATTTAAGATTGAGGGGGCTATGCCTTTTAATCGTTCTCTAAGCTCAATTCTTGAATTTTGCTTTTAACGGGGCCCTTTTCCTTAAGGCGAGGGAATAACTCAGCATTAGTCGCGATGATAGTCACTACAGACTGTTTATCGCTAATGTTCCATTTCGAAAAGTTTATATTTTGTTGGTCAAGCCATGAAGCTATCTCTGCGTTAGTGCTGACTTGATTAAATAGACGAGCAATTGCTCTTGAACCTGATGTTGATTCATCATCTGAATAATTCAAGACGTCTGAAAAATATTTTAATAAAGCAAGTGGTCTTTTTACATCAAGATCTCGCATGTATATCAAATCGCTAAGGTCTCTTAGTGCTATTTCTTTGATGGTATCTGATAAGGTATCAAAAATAAGCCGAGGGACCGGTCTATCAACAGCGTCAATCTTATAAGTTTCATAGAAATTGAAAATGAAATCTTTAGCAAAGTCGAAATGCTCTAAATTTTTCTTTGAGTACTCTAGGATTTTAGAGTAGGAAGGATAATTTTCATTAACGACTTTGTTGAATTTTTCTTGTGTATCTATTTCACCTTTTAAACTTTCAATCAGTGATTTTGTTAATTCATTGGATTCTGGATTTTTAACAATATAATCGATTAGGGAATCATCAATGTCTTTAATGTAGGTATTCTCTATTGCATCGCATAAAGCACTTCGATTATTTTGTATAAAGCATTCAATGAAACTATCTGAGAGATATTGTGTCATAACTGAGAAAAAGTCAGTTACAATGGGCTTCACATCGCTAATTTTAAGCATCTTATTATCTGCTAATAATTCCAAGGAAGGAATCAAGTATTCATTCAAGGTCTCATTGGTTAATGCTTCAAATATGTGCGTGAAGTTAGATATATATTTTATGTAGCAACTGAAGAAGTAAGTTAAATCATCTTCGGCAGAGATATACTGCTTGTGGTTATCTATTGATGTAATATTTTTACTTGCAATCATGTGTGACATCCAATGTGCAAGACAATTACTCTTCCAATCAATATTATAATTTAAAATTCGTGTGTAATGGGGGGTAAGGTTCGTAGAATGCCATTGTGGAGTTAGCACCATCATTTCAAACAATAGAATATTTTGAGGTATGATGCCACTTGTGAAGCTATTAAAAATTGATTCCAATCCCGGCTGCAATCCTTCTTTCAAAACTAATTTGATTCCGTCACTTTCAAATGCAATATGCCTATTTATATTTTTCTCGGTAAGATTAAAGTCAACGCCACCTGCGAAGAGTGATTGTAGGCCATCAATGAAATCTTTTGATTCTAATTTTATCTGTTCAATCTCTAGGCTCTTATATGATAGGGATTTATCTTTAAGGTTAAGTATGTAGAAAACAGTTTTGGGTGCACTTGATATATCACTTAATATATTGTATCCGATTAATTGTGAAAGCAATTCTCCATGATGTAATGCTTGTTGTATTTCCGTGTTGTTTTGACCAAGCTCGATCAACTTATCATCATTACAAGTAATATACTTTGCGATATCATGTGCAATTGTTTTTTGGATGTTGCTTAAATATAAACCATGAACATTAAATCCATCTTTTTTTAAAGAGTTTAATGAAGGGAGGAAGTTTTCATTATCCAAAGTTGACGCACCTGATATGTCCATGGTATCTAATGCTTTTATAACCTCAGGCAGTATTTCTTTTATAATATCGTTCTTTTCAGAGGTCATTTTAGAAAGCGTTATGAACCAATCAGTTGGATCAGTAGTGTCAATTACTCTTCTCCATGCTGATACAAAACCAAACATATTGGAAATTCGAGCTAGTTCCTCTGAGTTATACTGAGTTAGTGCGAGTTTAAGAGGTTCGTCAATTAACTCTCCTTCAGCGAGCTGAGCGTTGGTTTGAAAATTTATGCATAGCAATTCATCAATCCATTTCTTACGATCATTGTTATAAATTCGTTGAAGTTTTCTGATGCTCTTTTTATATCTATCTCTTGTATTTTCATCCAAATCGCTGCTTTCAAAATTATCAATTAAAAGATTTTCGAAAGGAAGATCATTATGCTTTGTAGTTAAAATATAATATGCACATGTTATATTCCTTACGTCATAAGGCGTTGATAGCAAAGTTATCTGTATGTCATTGATAAGTTTTTTTAAATATCTTGGAGTTATTGGTTGATAAGCCTTTGGAAGCCAGATTTCAATCAGTTCTGATGTATCATGGTACAAGTTTTCGAATTCATTTGGAAAACTTTGCTGCCAAAAATGAGAAAAAACATTCCGCCATCCAGCTGATAATATTGGTGGGATTTGGAAACTAATAGGTATTCTCTTGGAAATAAATTCCCTTCCCTCATAAATATCCTGTGATAATGATTTTGCTACATGTTCTGATGAGTATGGTATTAATAATTTTAGTCTTTTCTCAGATGAATTACTTATTAATTCAATGTCGCTCCATAGCTCTTTAACTTTTTCAGAAGGAATTCTATCTAAATTATCAACAATTAAAAGAAACTTTAGCCCAGGAGGTATACATTCTTTAAATCCACTAATGGCATTATGCAACTCTATACTACCTACATCCTTTGAAACAAGTATTTTTTCAGAAATTATATCTACAGAGTTTTTCTTAATGATATTTCCGAATTTTAAAGATTTATCCCAGAATGAACGAATGAAAAAAATTGCATAAAGAAGCAGTGGTGATGTGAGGAATAACACGAATAAACCAATGAGCAAATAACTCATACTTTCTAATGGCTTGCCCCACTCAGTCTGAAGTGGCCGTATTGACTGTGTACATATAAAAAGAGAGAATAAAAACAGTATAGCCCAAGTGCTTACTTCACTATCTTGAGTCTTCTTATAGGTTACATTGTTTCCAAGGGCGTTATCTTTAAACTCTCTTAGGTTTGGCTTAAGTGAATTAGGTATATTGGGTTCCAGACCATCGTATATTTTAGTTATTAGAGCTTTTTTTGTTGAGCCTTGCTGGTATAACTCTGCATCGAAATTAATAAAATGAAAATTCCCATTGGGAAGGTTTTTTTCAAGAAGCTTTATAACTGTGGATTTCCCTGAGCCTAATGGACCGTTTATCCCAACGATATTTACGTCATCTCGCATGAGAGTATTAGCAATTTTTATCGAGATATTATTGTGACTGTTTCCATCAATAATGTCTTCAGTAGAAGGTGACTCTGTGTGTAAAATAAATGACATTACCATTCTCCATAACTGTTTTTAATCTTAATGCCCCACCATGCCATAAGATCTCGCCTTTGATTCAGGTATGTACTTCTATTATAAGCCTTGCGCACCGCATTTTTATCTGAGTGTGCTAGAGCTGATTCTATAACATCTCCATTAAATCCTTCTTCGTTTAAAGTGGTGCTGGCGATAGAACGGAGACCGTGGGCAACTAACTTACCACCATATCCTATACGTTTTAAAGCGGCATTAGCAGTCTGGCTATTCATCGGTTGTTTTGGATCGTTCCTACTCGATAAAACATGTTCTCGATGACCACTAACAGGTTTCATCACTTCAAGAATATCCAATGCCTGAGGAGACAGGGGAACAATTTGTTCACGTTTACCCTTCATTCGTTCGGCAGGAATCGTCCAGAGTTTTGCATCTAAGTCGATCTCTGTCCAGCGAGTGCCAGAAGCCTCCGAAGGGCGAACGAGCGTCAAGAGTTGCCATTCAATCAGACAGCTAGTTGGAACCGACAAGTTTGACATAACCAAAGAGCGCATTAACTTTGGCAATTCTTCTGGCCGCAATGTCGGCATGTTTTGCTTTTTTGGTTTCTCAAAGGCCATGCCAACCCCTGATGCCGGATTAGCATCAATCAGGCCAGTGTTTACCGCATAAATCATGATTTCGTTGATACGTTGAACCAGGCGGCGCACGGTTTCAAGTGCACCGCGCGCTTTAATTGGCTCCAGTGCCTCGACAATTGTTCTGGCTTTGAGCTGCTGAACAGGTATTGCGCCGATAGCTAGGAAAACGTCTTTATCTAATGAACGCCAAATATCCTTCGCATAATCCTCAGTGACGCTTTTGCTCTTGAGCTGGAACCAATTACTGCCACTGTTGAGAAAATGCTATCCAGCTCAATCTGCCGTTGCTCAGAGGCTTGTTCTTCCTGCTTCTGGGGATCGATACTTTGCGCGAGTGTAGTTAAATTTTGGTCGCGTATCTAACGAGCTGCGGCGAGCGAAAAGGCAGGGTATGAGCCGAGACTTAAATTGATTTGGCTACCACTAACGGGACGTTGATAGCGGAAGCGCCAAAGTTTTTTTCCTGAAGGTTATACGAGTAAGAACAGCCCGTCACCATCATGAAGGGTGAAGCCTTTAGCGCGGGGTCTAGACTTTAGAATTTCGTTGTTAGTGAGGGGGCGTGTGATGTGCGCCATGTCTGGATCCCTTCCATAATTGGTACACGTTTAATGGACCACAGTATAGCGTGTACCTAAACGTGTACCAATTTTTACTGGATTCAGGCGGCTCGTCTCGAACAACTACAGACACAAAAAAGCCCGCAGGGCTTGCGCCATGCGGGCTCTTAGGACTTCATCGGATGACTCTGGTAATCACCGATGGAGAATTTTGGTGGAGCTGGCGGGAGTTGAACCCGCGTCCGAAATTTCTACATCCTCGGTACTACATGCTTAGTTTGTCTTTACATTCGCACGCCAGCTGCGAACAAACACGCCACTAACGTACTAGCCTGATTAGTTTTAACGCTTCAACCCCAGGCAGGGCTTCCACGCGATCTCTTTTGGGTTTGACCTCTCTTGAATCCCCGTCTTAAGAGCGGAAGCTAGGGAGAGAGGGCTCAGAGCAGGTTATTAAGCTGCTAAAGCGTAGTTTTCGTCGTTTGCGACTATTTTTTTGCGGCTTTTTACGAGGCAAACCGCCCCTCGGCATGCACCTTGGGTTTCGCAAATCCCGTCGAATCCAGAATCAGCCCCAATAGTGTTGAACTGAGTATACCAGATTTTACATCCTGGATACCAGCCCGGAACGCTAACTTATTGAATAGTACAATAAGTGCGCAGAATCAACGTCCTGCGTTTTTCATAATACGTGCTTTGTCGAGCTGCCATTCGCGCTCTTTCAGATCGGTACGTTTGTCGTGCTGTTTTTTACCCTTCGCGACGCCAACTTTCACTTTGCACCAGGCATTTTTCCAGTACAGCGACAGGGCAACCACGGTGAAGCCTTCACGGTTAATGCGCCCATAAAGGGACTCCAGTTCACGCTTGTTCAGCAGCAGCTTACGGGTACGCGTTGGGTCACACACGTAGTGTGACGAGGCGACGGTCAGCGGCGTGAAGTTGGCACCGAACAGGAAGGCTTCGCCATCTTTCAGGATCACGTAGCTATCACCGATATTGGCTTTCCCTGCGCGCAGCGATTTTACTTCCCAGCCCTGCAATGCAAGGCCAGCTTCGAATTCTTCTTCAATAAAATACTCGTGGCGAGCACGCTTGTTGAGCGCAATGGTCGCCGAGCCTGGTTTATGTGCTTTTTTCTTCGTCATAAGTATCGTAAAGCCATCGGTAATCTGATTTCAAAAAGTCACCTCATTGCGTCCTGTGAGGTCTAACGCGCTATATTAGCACGAGATGAGGCTTAGCGTTTTTTTAACAGGTGATAAATGTTATTATTTGTCGGTTGTGTGACCATGGGAAATGCTATGCCTCAGATTAGCCGTACTGCGCTTGTTCCATACAGCGCGGAACAAATGTATCAGTTAGTGAACGACGTTCAGTCTTATCCAGAGTTTATTCCGGGATGTACCGGGAGCCGAGTGCTGGAGTCTGGCCCGACGCAGATGACGGCGGCGGTCGATGTCTCCAAAGCGGGGATCAGCAAGACGTTCACCACCCGCAATACGCTGACGAGCAATCAGAGTATTTTGATGCATCTGGTAGATGGTCCGTTTAAAACCCTGATGGGTGGCTGGAAGTTTACCCCCCTCAGCGCTGATGCCTGTCGCATCGAGTTCCAGCTGGACTTTGAGTTTACCAATAAACTGATTGAGCTGGCGTTTGGCCGCATCTTTAAAGAGCTGGCCTCGAATATGGTTCAGGCGTTCACTACCCGCGCCAAAGAGGTTTACAGTGTCGCATAAGATAGCTGTCGAGGTGGTGTATGCGCTGCCGGAGAAGCAATATCTGCAGCGTGTGATGCTGGAAGAAGGTGCGACCGTTGAGGCGGCTATTCGCGCTTCTGGCATCCTTGAGCTTCGTCGTGACATCGACCTGGCGAAAAATAAAGTCGGCATTTACAGCCGTCCAGTCAAACTGGCTGATGTGGTGAATGAGGGTGACAGGGTCGAAATTTATCGCCCGCTGATTGCCGACCCGAAAGAGCTGCGTCGCCAGCGTGCGGAGAAATCGGGTAAGTAGTTCGCTCTTCACCTTAAGCCTGATCTCAAAGGGGCGAGGGGGATGAAGGAAAACAAAAAAGGTGCTCATTGAGCACCTTTTTGCATCTCTGACACCTGATTATTTGGTCAGGGCAGGCTTGTTGTCGATATTGGTCAACACACCGGCGCTGCTGAAGGTCAGCGTCAGGGTCTGCTGGGACGCGTCTTCATGGCCCGGCTGCTGACGGAATACATAGAACCAGGTGTTTGTGCCGAACGGATCGGACATCATTGGGGTTCCAAGTGCATAAGCGACCTGCTGTTGTGTCATCCCCACACGGATTTTGGACACATCGTTAGGGGTAAGGTAGTTCCCCTGGTTGATATCAGGACGGTAAACCACTTTCTCCAGAGTGGAACAGCCTGCGGTCAACATCAGAAGAACCGCTGCGGCAGCGGTCAGCATTTTACAACGCATAGTGATTTGATTCCTTTTCGGGCCCGAGCAGAACGCGGCTCATATGTTATATGCCGATGATAATAGACCTTGCCCCACTTTGAAACCGGTCTGGCGGCGTTTTTGTTGTTCTCTATGACCCTGAGATCCCGAAAAAGTTTATGCCGCCAGCAGTTCTTTCGCGTTCGCGAGCGTATTTCGCGTGACTTCACTGCCGCCCAGCAGGCGTGCCAGCTCCTGCAGACGTGCGCGTTTATCCAGTGGCTTCATATGCGTTTCTGTCATTTCACCGTCAGTTTCTTTGCTGACGATAAAGTGATGATGACCACACCCGGCCACCTGCGGCAGGTGGGTAACACACATGACCTGCGTTGATTCACCCAACTGGCGCAACAGTTTGCCGACGACCGCCGCCGTAGGGCCGCTGATCCCCACATCCACTTCATCGAAAATCAGCGCCGGGGTTTCCATTTTACGTGCGGTAATCACCTGAATCGCCAGCGCGATACGCGACAGTTCACCGCCGGAAGCCACTTTAGAGATGGGCTGCAACGGCTGCCCCGGGTTGGTGGTGACGCGGAATTCGATACGGTCCGCACCTTCCGCCGTCAGATGGTTCTCTTCGAAACGGACATCGATGGTGAATACGCCGTGCGGCATCGCCAGCGTGTGCATGCTGTCGGTGATGTGCTGGCTCAGTTCCTGGGCGTAATGTTGACGGATCTCATGCAGCTGTTTCGCCGTCGTCAGCGCCTGTTCATGGTGCAGGTTCACCGCCAGTGACAGGGTTTCCAGCGAGTCAGCCTGATCGTCAAGCTGCTGTTGTTCATCAAGCAGGGACTGATAGTAGCCAGGCAGCTCTTCTGGCGTAACGTGGTGCTTACGCGCCAGCGAGATCTGACGGGAGATGCGTTGCTCCAGCTCAAACAGACGGTTCGGGTCGAGATCCAGACGTTCACAGTAGTGGCGCAGTTCGTCACTGGCTTCTGAAATCTGAATCGCGGCCTCTTCCAGCATATCCAGTACGCCAGAGAGTTTGCTGTCCATGCCGGCCAGCTCGGTGATGAGCTGACGAACATTATACAGCTGGCTCTGCAGGTTCACGTCTTCACCGTCAGCCAGCATGTTAAGGGCATTCTGGCTGGTTGAGAGCAGGTGACCGCTGTTGGCCAGGCGCTTGTACTCTTCGTCGATAAGCTCAAATTCACCCGTCTGCGGGCTAAATTCGTTGAGTTCTTTAAGCTGGTATTCCAGAAGCTCAGCACGGGCGGCACGCTCCTGGCTTTGCTGCTGGTGCTGGGCAAGCTCACGACAGCTTTGATGCCACTGGCGATAGTGCTCCGCCATGCGCTGAGTAAGTGCGTACTCACCTGCATAGCCATCAAGCAGCGCTTTCTGCTGCTCCGGTTTAATGAGTTGCTGGTGCGCGTGCTGGCCGTGGATCTGAATGAGTAACTGGCCGAGCTCGCGAAGCTGAGAAAGCGGGACTGCAGTGCCGTTGATAAAGCCGCGGGAACGACCATCGCTGCTGATAACGCGACGAAGTAAACACTCACGTCCGTCTTCCAGCTGGTTCTCTTCCAGCCAGCGCAGGGCGGCAGGGGTATCTTTCAGGGAGAAGCGAGCGCAGAGATCGGCACGGTTTGCGCCCCTGCGCACCATGTCACCTTCTGCACGGCCGCCGAGGCACAAGCCGAGGGCATCTATGGCAATGGATTTACCCGCACCGGTTTCCCCGGTGATCGCCGTCATGCCGCTGTGGAAATCGATCTCAAGCTCACGAACTATGGCAAAGTTGCTGATGGTCAGTTGTGCCAGCATAATTGTTTTCCTGTATGAAAAACCATAACTGTGTTTTCATACAGTATAAACTGGTTTTATATACAGTAAAGTGCTGGATGCAAAATCAGAACAATTTTTTTGACCAGCCAAGCTTCGAGCTTAATGTATTGAAATAGCTGTAATCTTTTGGGTGAATAAGATTCAGGTGGTAATCACACCGACGAATGAGAACATCTTCACCTTCCTGAATAGGCAGCGCAATCTGGCTGTCGCAGCTGATCTCCAGATCGTTACGGCGGTGCGAGAAACGCAGACGAATGGTGCTGCTGCTGTTGATCACCAGCGGACGCGCCGAGAGCGTGTGCGGGAACATCGGTACCAGGGTGATGGCATCCAGTGAAGGGGTGAGGATCGGACCACCCGCAGAGAGCGAGTAGGCAGTCGACCCTGTCGGCGTGGAGATAATCAACCCGTCAGAACGCTGCGAGAAGGCGAAGATTTCGTCGATATAGACTTCGAACTCAATCATGTGCGCTACTTTGCCGGGGTGGAGCACCACTTCGTTAATCGCGGTGCTGATGCGCTTCTGGCAGTCCTGCTGACACACCTGCGCTTCCAGCAAAAAGCGTTTTTCGCTGATATAATGACCTTCCAGCACGTCGGCCAGCTGCTGCTGGGCGTTGTCCGGATCGAGGTCGGTCAGAAAGCCGAGATTGCCGCGGTTGATACCAATGACCTTGATGTCATAACGCGCAAGCGTTCGGGCCGCGCCGAGCATATTGCCGTCGCCACCGACCACCACGGCGAGATCCGCCTGCTGGCCAATTTCCGCCAGCGTGCCGGTTTTGACACTCTTCAGCTGCAGCTCCTGGGCAATCTGCTGCTCGACCATCACTTCATAGCCTTTGCTACACAGCCAGCGATACAACATTTCATGTGTCGTCAATGCGGTAGGGTGACGCGGATGCCCGACGATCCCAATACACCTGAAATGATTATTCATTTTCTGGAGGTCCTTGTGCCTGATGAATGATGACAATCTGTCTTGTTCCCTTGAATCCCGGAAACTGATCCCCATAATAAGCGAAGTTAGCGATATGAATGCAGAAAAACGCGGAGAAATTCATGAGTAGTAAAGAACAGAAAACGCCTGAGGGGCAAGCCCCTGAAGAAATTATCACGGAACAGCACGATGATGTTGAGGCTGTAGAGCCGGACGCATCTGCTGAGCAGGTGGACCCGCGCGATGAAAAAATTGCGAATCTGGAAGCTCAGCTGGTAGAAGCACAGAATCGCGAACGCGACAGTGTTCTGCGCATCAAGGCGGAAATGGAAAACCTGCGCCGTCGTACCGAGCAGGACGTTGAGAAGGCGCATAAATTTGCGCTGGAGAAATTTATCAACGAACTGCTGCCGGTGATTGATAGCCTGGATCGCGCACTGGAAGTGGCTGATAAAGCTAACCCGGACAACACCGCGATGATCGAAGGTATCGAACTGACGCTGAAATCCATGCTGGATGTGGTACGTAAGTTTGGCGTGGAAGTGGTTGGCGATACCAACGTTCCGCTGGATCCAAACGTGCACCAGGCGATTGCGATGGTGGAATCAGAAGACGTTGAAGCCGGTAAAGTGCTTGGCGTGATGCAGAAAGGTTATACCCTGAACGGTCGTACCATTCGTGCTGCAATGGTTACCGTGGCGAAAGCGAAAGCGTAATTTGCCATCTGTAGTGCCGGGTGGCGGCTTGCGCCGTACCCGGCCTACTCTCTACTCAGCAATACTTTCCCGAATCGGTTTTACCGGCAGGACTTTCACCTGCTTAATCATATTGTCCTGCACGTCCAGGATATCAATATCGTATTGCTCAATGCGCACCCGCGTGCCCGCCGCCGGGATCTCTTCCAGTGCTTCCAGAATCATCCCGTTTATGGTGCGTGCTTCATCTTCCGGTAAATGCCAGTTAAAGGCTTTATTGAGCTCGCGAATGTTCGCGCTACCGTCGATCAGCACCGAGCCGTCGTTTTGCGGGGTGACTTCTTCCGCAAGGGAAGGGGACATTGAGGTGGTAAAGTCCCCGACAATCTCTTCCAGAATATCTTCAACCGTCACCAGCCCCTGGATATCCCCGTACTCATTGACCACCAGGCCGACCTTCTTCTTGTTACGCTGGAACTTCACCAGCTGGGTGCTGAGCGGCGTTCCTTCCGGCACGTAATAAATTTCGTCGGCGGCGCGGAGCATCACCTCTTTGGTAAACTCTTTTTTCTCGGTCATCAGACGATAAGCTTCGCGCACGCGCAGCATGCTGATGGCATCGTCCAGAGAGTCGCGGTACAGCACGATACGCCCGTGCGGGGAGTGGGTCAGCTGGCGGACGATGGCTTTCCAGTCGTCATTGATATCAATGCCGACGATCTCATTACGCGGCACCATGATGTCGTTAACGCTGACCTTTTCCAGATCCAGTACCGACAGCAGCATGTCCTGATTACGCCGGGAGATCTGCGAGCGTGATTCATGCACGATGGTGCGCAGCTCTTCTTTGCTGAGCGCGCTGCTGATGGTGACGTCTGCTTTGATACCGATCATCCGCATCAGGACACGCGTCACCATGTTCAGTAACCAGACCAGCGGCATCATCAGGATCAACAGCGGTGCCAGCAGGAAGCTGCTGGGGTAGGCCACTTTTTCCGGGTAGAGCGCGGCGATGGTTTTAGGCAGCACTTCTGCAAACACCAGCACCACAAACGTCAGCACACCGGTGGCAATGGCGACGCCGGCGTTGCCGTACAGGCGCATCCCAACGATGGTACCGAGCGCAGAGGCAAGAATGTTGACGAGGTTGTTACCGATGAGCACCAGACTGATCAGACGATCCGGTTGACGCAGCAGTTTTTCGACGCGACGGGCGGCACGGTTACCCTGCTTAGCACGATGACGTAACCGGTAGCGGTTTAAGGTCATCATGCCGGTTTCCGAGCCGGAGAAATAGGCGGAGATGACCACCATGACGATCAGCGTAATGATCAGCGTGGTGGTAGAGATGTGTTCCAGGGGGAACTCCTTTGTTACTTAGCCAGCAAACTGCTGTATGAAGCGGCTGCCAAAATAGGCAAGGGTGAGAATGCCCGCGCCCGCGACGTTGAACCAGACCACGCGACGACCGCGCCAGCCTTCATGATAATGGCCCCATAACAGGACAATATAGACAAACCACGCGATGATGGAGAGGACCGCTTTATCGATATTCTCCACGCTGAACAGGTTTTTCATATAAAACAGGCCCGTGCACAGCGTTAACGTCAGCAGCACGACACCGACCTGCGTGATGTGGAACATCTTACGCTCAATCACCATCAGCGGCGGCATCTCATGGTTAAAGGCCAGCTTTTTGTTTTTCAGCTGGTAGTCAATCCAGGCGAGCTGCATGGCATAGAGCGCGGCGATAATCAGCGTTGCATAAGCGAAGAGTGACAGGCCGATATGCACCAGCATTCCCGGCGTCGCTTCCAGATGCGTAATAAACTCATTGGGCATAAACGTGGCCAGGGCCAGGTTGATTAGCGCGAAGGCATACACAATCGGCAGTAGCAGCCAGCCGCGGTTTTTAGAGGCGACAATGGTCATCACCGTACAGATCATCAGGCTGACCAGCGAGCCGACGTTGAGCACGCTCAGGTTCTGTACGCTGCCATCGCCGGGGATAATGCGCGATTCCAGCGCGAACGCATGGCTTATCAGTGCGATTACCGCCGAAAGAATAGCCATGCGTCGCCAGCCGCTGTTTTTTTGCAGCAGTCCAGGAATGATCAGCGCGAGGCTGACAGAGTAGGCAACAAGGGCGATCAGTGCGAAAACAGGCATATAGGCATCGACAGTTGTCTTAATAAGAAAGAGAAGCAGTATAACGTTACGTGACGCCTGCTCCAACCGT
>Ga0308156_1000977_pt1 | contig 40800 bp, 42 predicted proteins | sample PhyAR2_FD_201041 | JGI IMG/M metagenome (GOLD analysis project Ga0308156, IMG submission 201041) | Phyllosphere microbial communities from UC Gill Tract Community Farm, Albany, California, United States - DLSL A.R2 | ecosystem: Host-associated > Plants > Phyllosphere > Unclassified | place: USA... | reverse complement strand
CTATCTTTTTATTTTTTTTTTGTACTTCATATCATCTCTTATCTTAGCCGCCCGCCCCCGCAAATATGCTTTGTTATACCATGTTGCCGGTAATCAAATTTGCAAAATTTTATTATTGTTGGGTGTGGGGGGTTCTCGATCGAAGAGCGAGAACCCCCCACACCCAACAAAGGCGGTATAACAACGATCTGCATAATTTGCGGGGGCGGGCGGCGGGTCCATGGCAAAGACCCAAGACCGGACCCTTAAAACACCACAAATCAGATACCCGACCCAAGACCAGACCCTATATAGGACCCTTTATAATAAAGGGAGAGTTAGTCAAGGTAATTGAAACCTTACTGTTGAATCTCTTTAATTCTTTTTTCTAGTAACTTAATACGTTCTATTGCCTCATTTCTCAAATCTTTTTCTGTTTCTAATTGGTCGTTTAGATTTGAAATGGTACTTTTTATCGTGGATATTTTACCTTCTGTTTCTTGTAAAACACTTCCGACTTGGAATCTTTTTTCTTCCGTCAATTGTTCATATTGATCTAAACGAAGGGCAATATCCTGATTAATTTCTTGACTATTTTCTTCACTTTCTTCGATTATTTTTGTCTGAATCCGGATATCATTTTGAATGGAATCGATTTGTAATTCGTTTTCTGTGGTATTTAAAATTGATTCCTTTTTCAATTTTGATTGCTCTTTTGAAGCGTAAAATCTCAAGGATTGGTTCATGTCTTGTGTTGCATAATAAGAAATATCCAACCTTACAGTCGCTGCATCTGGTTCAATTCCTTCTGCCATTAATACAAAATAGCGACTTGTAACAGGAATAACTGTTACCTTTATCTGTTCCTCTGGGTTCTTATCTGTAACCAAATCAGCTTCAATATTTCTTTGTAAATCATCGACTGCTTGCGACGTTGGTTCAAAAAATAAGTCCATCCGAAAGCTCTTTTCTTCTTCATTGAAGACCTTTTTGACAACCGATAAGGCTCCTTGTTGGACCAAATGTTCTTCAAATAATTCGACTTCTTGGTAATCCAAATCAGATTTTTGGGACATGCCATGCACAAAAACAATGATTATGGAAAGGAGAAAAACGAACAGCGTTTTGAAATAGACTTGGCTCTTTGTACCAAAATATTTTTGCTTAAATTTTTTAATTGCCCCCATTACTCTCCCCCATTTTCAGTATCGTTAGTTCCGATTCGTGAAATATTTCAATGTCATCTGTATGAAAAAAAGTGACCGTAATCGGATTATCTTTTTCTTTTTTTATGCTGGTAACACGTCCAATGTGTCCAAATAAATAGCCGTTTGTTGTTTTAAATTCGTCAGAAACAATGACGATATCGTTTACTTCCATTACACTCTTTCCTCTCTATTCTGTGATCTTACTCTTGATTAGAAAGAATAACTTCGAACCCTATTTGATCGATTACCCATCTATCTGATTGAACCATTGAAACTGTCACAAGCATTTTTTGCGGTACATGATCAACCTTCATTGAAAGAATATTGACAACTGTTCCTTGGATCTTATCGACCGTTTTTACGATCGATTCAATTTCTAAATCTTCGATAAATGGTTGGAAGACTTGACCACTTTCAGGAATTTCTTCTTCCTCAAAAACAGATTCTGTAACCAACTCTTTCAGCTTGGCATTTCGTTCTTTGGGTTCTAAGTTTCCATAATAAGCAGTAATAAATGACTCGTTTACTTTCTTCATTTCTCGTTCATATTCTGATTTTTGTTGCCACTCTATATACGCATTGTCTACATCTGATTCTGGGATCACTTCTAATCTTTCAGGTGTCGATTCTTCTGTTTTTTCTTCTCCGAGTATTTCTTCTAATAAAGATTCTTGCGTACTATCTTCTGTAATTTGAGTGGGCGCTTCAGAAGAAACGGTTTCTTCTGTGCGACTCTCAACGGTACTTGGATCTTTTTCATTATCGGAGCGAAAGAAGCCTGTCATAGCTAATATTGCTAGAATAATTACACCTACACCTACGCCAATTCCTATGATCTTTTTCTCGTTTTCTTTCATCTTATTTTCCTTTCATCGACTGATTCCCAGAACCTCTGCTGGGTCTAATAAGCTTGCGGCTGTCAAATCTCGTGACGTGGATATTTCCAAATGAAGGTGAGCGCCGAAACTATTTCCAGTGTTTCCAACATGACCAATAATATCCCCTTGTTTCACCTGATCGCCGACTTTTACGTTGTTTGAAACATTGTGTGCGTACAGGCTACAATAACCATTGGCATGTTCGATACGGACGTAATTCCCCCAGGAATTATGGTATTCAGACGCAATGACGACACCATCAGCGATTGCCTTTATTGGTGTACCTTGCGGATGGCCAAAGTCGATTCCTCGGTGGAATTGTTCTACTCCGCCCAAGATACGCATACCAAACCATGAAGTTATGTTTGGTGGACTCAACGGTAAAATGAACCCTTCGTTTCCGCCAACTTCACCTTGGCTTAGATACTGCCTAACCAAGTCAACATAATGGAAATTCCCCCCATTCCAATACAAATAGGGGCGTCCATTCGCTTCTGAAACAGCATTGACATAGCGATACGTACTTCCTAAAACATTGCCTAAAGAAGGAGCTACCACGTCCCTTGAATAGGCTTCTGCTAAATCGATCGTATGATTTTTCCCTCGTTGCGACACGTAGCCGATATAGCTTGTACCGAAGTTATAAGCTTGAACAACGGTCCATTTATCCGTACCTGCGGCTTCTGATAACTGTAATGCACTCGCGTAGTGTTTCACCCCTTGAGCGATCGAATCGGGTTCATTATCGATCGTGTTCATCGGCAATCCAGCACTCTCTGAAGACTGCATGATATCTGGCAAACGTCCGCCCGTTTCAACTGTCGTGATAGCCATAAGAATCGGCACATGATCCACAATATCGTATTTTTGTGCTTCTCTGACAAAGTAGGATTCCCACTTTAATACATCCGCCGGTATATTTTGAGCGCTCCCTACCCCTTCATCTTTTGACGAGTTCGTCATGGAGACAATCATAGTGACCGACACAAAAATAAACACTAAAAAAAGACCACCGGTAGTAAAAAACAAACTTCCGAAAGCCTTTAATGCAAGCATGAATTTTTCCCTTTTCGTTGCTTCGCCAGTTATGACTCGTAAAATTTTCCTAAACACGATGCCCTCCTTTCCTCAACTAAATCTGAGTATTAATGTCCCCCAGCAAATCGTATCAATTGTTTTTCATCAGGATCTGTAGTGATTTTATAGTTATTCGTTCCACCTAAGTTGATAAATACTTCACCTTGTTCCATTAATGCCAAATCATTGTATTGTCCTTCAGTTAAAAGACTCCCCATTGCTTTTCTCATCGTGCCTGCAACGGAAGGATCTAACCCTAAGAAGAACTTACTTGAACACAATTCAAATACCTGTTTGATTTTTGAGATATAATCATCAGAAGAATTTTCAGGCAACAATTCTTGTGGAGATTGTGTCGCAAAGAAAGCACCAGCTGAGAATTTTCGCATTTCTTTTAAGAACTTCACAACTTGAGTAACCACGAATACAGTGTCCGGACTGAGGATCTCCTGACACTCATCTAAGAAGAAAGCAAAGAAGACGACATCGTCGATCTCGATTTCATTATTCGCAAGTGCGATTTTTTGTCGCCGACCGTTATTCAGTGCTTGATTCCAAACAATGTTCATAGCAGTAAACAATAGGCACTTGTAGATTTCTGTATCAAAGTGACCGATCGTTTCAATATCGAAAAACAATACCTGTTCATCATTCAAATTCTTAAATGACGTTGTACCATTGAATATCGAACCATACTGGTTGGTCATGGAGTCTATGACAGAGAGGAAATTCTCCATTTCGACCATTTTTACACTTGTTACTCGATCTTTATAGCCATTATTTACATAGTGATTTAAGAAAGTATGAAACTCACTCATGATTGGATACTGTTTGGGATCTAAACCAATGATATTAATCTTCATTTGATTTTCTTTTGCCATATAATTGTCTGGTAGAAGTCCTTTTTCAATGTAAAAAGCGTCAAGTATCTTTCCAAAATCGAGAACATCAACTGAACGCATGGACGGATTCAAGAAGCGAATTTGATTGAAGAATTTCGCTCGATGTTGCAAATAACTATTGAGCTGATCAATCTTCGTTCCGGTATCATCCGTAATTGTGGCCAATGGTTCCAAGGGGTTTAGCATGCCACCTCTTCCAGACAAATCAACGATTCTGCCCTTTTGGTGTCCGATCGTCTTTTTCCAGTCACCATTTTTTTCAAATCCGCGTATACACGTATTTCTACCGAACAGGCCCTCCTCAATCAGCTTGAGGAGAGTGGACTTTCCCATTCCTGGTTTTCCTAGAAGGATTGAGCTGAAGGATTTACGTACGCTGGTTACGTAAAAAGGATCATAAATGAACGGTCCACCTGTGTCTGTTTGACCCAAATACTGCCCTCTTGGATCAACTAGATACTTATGATTGAACGGGTAACTACCGCCGATTGCTGTTGTACCGACGGTGAGTCCTGCTCTTGCCCCTGGCATCTTCTGTTGCTCGGTGTAGCTTTGAGCAAAAGCAAGCCATTCGGTGAGCGGTTTTCCAATAAACGCCACAACTTTGTAGTCTGAAGCTTTGAGTGATTTTCGAAGGGTAGTAAATTCCTTATCTAGCTCCTCTTGTGTATCGGCGACTAAATAGATCCGGATATCAACTAATTTCGTTACCTCCCCCCCTTGCTTGATTTCTGAAGCATATCGTTCTAATGATCGATACTCAGCTGCGGCGTCGTTTCGATCAGTCTGTGTCCGTCCTTCTGTTGCTTGTTCCCGATATTCATTCAAAGAATTATTAATGTCCTTCAAGGCTCGCTCTTTTTCTAAAGGAGCTATATCGACCTTCGTTACTGTGTTACGGTTTCCCATTAGGGCGGTAAGCCAAAAAGGTACTGGATTTTTCGGAAGCTCATAAACGTGCAATGTCGCATACACGCCGTCACCAGCGATAATTTTGTCTTCCGTCGGCTTAAATCCCCCCTGGGGCTGAATTCTAGAAATAAAGTCTAAGTCATAGCCCTTTTTTTCTAGATCCAATACTTCTTTTCTCGATAGCATAATTTCCTCCTAAATCGCTGTATTCATATTAAACAGTTTTGTAAGAATTTTTTCTGTCTGACCTGCACTCACATCTCTAATTTTTAGAAGTGATCCACCTGAACGTTTCATTAACGTTTTGGCTAAAATGATGTCTTTTTTTGTTTTTCCATAGACCATACAGTAAAACTCTAGATTAGATAGTTCCATTTCTACCCATAAAAGGCGCTGAATCTGTTCTCGACAAATCATCATTTGTGCCATGTTTTGCCTTTTTTTTGCTTGCATCAGCTTTTTATTCCAAAAGGTTAGATTAGAATCAATGTTTGTAGGAAACATCATGGATAAAATACTCATATCATCGTCATAGATCCGTGAGAGGTTTTCAAATTGAGACTGTGCTTGCTGTTGTTCTTGTGCGCTTAGTCCGTTGATATCTTGAGTAGAAACCTTCAAGAAAGCCAAATAGCTATCGTCGTCCTTCACCACGTCGTTTTGATCCATTCTTTTGATAGGGATTACTTCTTGTACAGAAGGAAGCTCCCCTTTTTTCAGGGGACGCTTTTTCTGACTTGTTCCTTGTTTTATCTTTGCCATTGCGCTAATTTGCTCCTTTCTTATAGCTCTGAACGCCGTAGGTGGTTCGATCCATTTTAAGCAGACAATAAAGCGTGTAGAGGTTTCTATGCCCGCCATTGCTACTTGGTTTCGCGCATAAGAATATGCCTAAAGCAAATAACAAACATTCAATGACGATAAAATGCCCAATGGGCAGCTGAATGAAATCTTGAAGATAGAACATGCCGCCACAAAGCCCTAGAATCAAAGCGAGATCCAAAAAGTAGAACGCCTTCAGCCGGACTTCTTGTTTAATGTTTTTTTGGATTTTCATGTGTTGGTATTTATTCGCCATTTCTATCACCTCGATCATTATTTCTTGGTGGCAAATAATCTTCTGCATTCATGTTCTTCAGGCTGTCATTTGCACTTGCAAATCGTGTGTCACTTTGTTTCTTTTCTTCCCAAATTGGTTTCGCTTCAGATTCCTTATAAATTGTTCTATCTGTTGATTTTAAGGTTTCTGACGGCTTTATAGCTCCGTTTTCTTGCCTTATCGATCCTTGATTATCCTTTGTCGATTCAGTGACCTTAGAAACAGTTTCAGGGCGATTTCCTTCAACCTGTTCTTCTTTTCTTGCTAGGGTTGATTGTTCAGTCTGTACGACCTGTTTCTGCGAAGAATCCCCCTCGTTTTGTGTTACTTGAGGTGCGTCGACTTCTGTAGGTTTTTTCTTAGGTGCTTCTTCTGAACCCTGGCTAACTTTTTTCTTGTCAGGATTTTCAACTGCTGGATTCATTTTATTCTGAGGATCAGATTCGGTACTTCCTTCTGAATCAACCGACGGTTTACCATTCGTTTGTTCTTCATTTTCCAGGTTTTCAAGACGTTGATCCGATCCATTCATGTCGATACCTGAAGCGTCATTTATCGTTTTATCCTCTTTCGTTGGAGAATCTTGAACAATCACTTTTCCGTTCTCGTCTGTTTCTTCTCCATGAGCTTCAGAGGTTTCAGACAAATCATGCCCTTCAGTATTCAGCTCGCTATCAGAAACAGATTTCTCGTTAGCTGACTCTTGTACTGTGTTGTGTTCTTTTTGCGTACTATTATCCGCATCAGCTGTAATGGCTTTCCCGTCTTGATCAAGCTCGCCATTAGTTTTATCCGTATCTTTCGTTTCTTCATTTTTGGAAGTTTCTTGTCCGTCGATCGATTGGTTGAGATTTTCTTTTTCGTACTGCTCTTCAGGAATCGGACTACTGTTTTCCAAGGTCGTTGGTGGATTATCAAAGATTTCATCGACTTTATCATCAAGTTTATTGTCGATATGATCCTTAGCTTTATTGAATCCATCTTGAGCGCCCTCACCAATATTCTTCAGCATTTTCTTATCGCTATCTAGTTTATTAGCGACACCGTTCTTGATTTTGCCACCTGTCGCGCGTATTGTTTCCGGTGCATGCAACGCTGCTTCGCCTAAACCGACTGCAGATTTTCCAATGCCCATGGCCGCTTTCGCCCCATAGTATCCACCCACGATTGATTTGAACCCGCTTCGAACGCTGGTATCCACGCCTAAATATTTTCCAAACGTTCTTGGACCGGTCATTGCCATAGACACACCCACTAGACATAAAATGGCATAAGCGACTATATTTAGATTCAATGTGGCAAGATACGTGAAGTAAATCGAAAATAAGCTGATTGAAAAACCAGTCAGCATGATCGTCACAAACGTATTGCCCATATCTTCAAAAATCCTTTTCACTTTTTGACCTGTTTCAATATCCATGGCCGCCAAAACTGGGAACAAAATTCGAGCGAAAACTAATTCCAAGATCGCTGCGCCAATGGTGAATCCTGAACAAAGATAGACAAATGTCATTGTCCATAAGGAAATCAAAATAGTTGACGTGTCAGCACTAAATCGGAATTTCCCATTATCAAATGTTGAAAACCAACCGTTTTTAATTTTGTCTGCATAAAGTGATCCATCATCATCTACCTTGATTTGGTAGCCTAGAGCTTCTGTGTTTTCTTCATTGCTTGCTGTTTTCTTTAAATCTCCGATATCACTAGGTAAAATCATTTCTGTTAAATCAGCGTTTTTGAACGCATTTTCCGATAGGTTCATTGTCCTGCTTTTTGTATCGTTGCTATCAAGCAATTCAAAGCCATTTCTCGATAAGTAAGTGAGATCCGCCATGTTACTTTGCACGATATTATAGGATAAGCTTGATCCAGTGCCATGTAAGTCTTTTGAAGCATCAAAAGTCGCTTTCGTGACATTCATAGCGGAGTTCATCAGTCCTGGTAGATAGATAATCAAATTCAGAAAAATAATCCCTCGAAGAAGGCTACCTTTCAAATCAACTCGATCGCTGAACATGTATTTGTAGACGATATAAAGGAGGGTCACTGTTAATACTGAAGCGGCTAAAATCCGCATACTGGTATAAACGGTCCCAATCATACCCTCGTCAAGAAAGCCTGTGATTTTAAATATCTGATCAATAACTTTTTCCGTATAAACAGCAATATGATAGGATATTTTAATTAGCCACATGATAAACATATGCCAAATAGAACTGAAAAATCCTGCGTCTTTTATCCAATCGGAATATCGAAGTAGAAATTCTAAAGCTTGTTCTTCCATTCCTTCTCTCCTTTTTCAAGTGAAAAGACAACAAAAAAAGCAGTCTATAGTTAGATTGCTTTTTTTAACGATTTATTTGTCTAATCTTCTAATAGTAAATTCGCTTCTACCGCATAGTTTTCTTGGTATAAAACCAACGCTAGCTTTTCTTTTTGAACAGCTGATAATGTTTTTAGTGTATCCCAATCATTTTCCCGATAAAGATCAAAAATTTCTTCACTATCACCGTTCAAGATAGCCACCTTTAACAACTGTAATTTATCAGTCGTTGGATATGCTACTAAAAACTCATTCAGATGGCTTTTATCTCCTTGTGCAAGTAAATAATCGACGATGTCTTTTTTCTTCTCTGGGAACGTCTCTGCGGCTTCTAAGTACTGGTCTTCAATCAAATATTCTTCAAACGTTTGTGGTGGTGTTTCTTCCGTACTCTGTGTGGTCTGTGTCGATTGATTTTCTATCACTCCCATTAAGCGTTGCTCCATTTCACTGGTTTGCTTCTGGATCACTTGTGTCGTTTGTTCTTGAGCGGCATAGACATTATGAATCGTATAAAGTAACGTGCCAATGCCCCCGATCGTTACAAAAGTGATCGTAGCGACAAAGAATCCTTTCCACCAGGTATTTTTTGGTTGCTGAATTGGACTAGTCTCTGTCGGTTGAGGAAGTGTAGCCGGAGGGTTAATCTGAAAAGCTTTGATTGTTTCAAGTAATTGGGCCTGTTGTGCGACAAGGAGTTCATGGTTTTGTTTTTCCATACGTTTTGTGGAATCAACGGTTTCTTGAATCGTTTTTTCTTCCAGGGCAACTTTTTTCTCTTGGACTTCGATTTCACGCTCTTTAAGTCTCAATTCTTCTTGTTCCTTTCTTTTGATTTCCTCCGCTCGCTGCATTTCTAACCACCGATTATACTTTTGTTCAAACGTTGGTTGTTCGTCTTCTAAACGTTTTTTGAGCGCATTTAGATAATTCCCTTCATTCTTCTTAGCATTCGTCAAAGTCTCTGTCACGACCTTACGCATACTTTCAAATTGAGCGATTTTAAATGTTTCTAACGCTTGAAGATTGACCAGCTCCATTTTTCGAGTTGCTTCTTTTTTGAAATGCTGGATATTGGTCTGTGCTTCTTGTTCAATCATTTCTTGAATCTCTTTTTCAAGCTGTTCTTTTTCGGTTGCATAGCTATTGTTATGGTGGGCAATTTCTTGACTATGCTTTAATTTCAATTGTGCGAGTTCTTCCTCTTGTTTCACTCTTAGTTGATCGATCGTTTGTTTGTGTCTTTCTGAAATTGTTTGGATTCGTTTGGTTAGTTCTTGTTGCCAGCGACTCTCAACATTCGCTTTAATGGCGGCAATCTCTTTTTGAAGCACTGAGGGATCACTTTGCTTTGTCTGCCGTTCATACTGTTCGGTCAATGTTAATATAGCCGTATTTAATAAATTACTTTTCGTCTCTATCAAGCTAGAAATGAGGGACGAATAAAAATCTTTTGTAAAAGATTTTTCAATAAATTCTTTTTGTTTCTTCTCGATAAATGTCGTTGGGTTGGACAAATTGAATTCAGATAAGACATGGTTTAATCCATTTTTCACCCGTTCATCCAACTGATCGATCACCTGGTCTATTTCTTTGATCACCGGTGCTTGTTCAACTGATACATATTCCTTTAGAGAAGGAAGTTTTGGTCTGCTTTCTTCTGAAGTATTTGGTTCCACTTTTTTATTATGTGGTGCTTTTTGATCAACTTTCGGTTCTTCAGTTTCTTCCAGTGTTTGTAGCAAGAGTTCTTTTTCGGTTTCCTCTCCCTCTTCATAATCTGGGACATAGCTTTCTTCTTCCAGTTCCACCACTTCTTTAACTGGTTCAGGTTGCTCTTCTTCAACGGTTTCTTCCGATAGGCTTTCTTTTTTCTTAAATGGAAGTTTTGATCCAATTGTTGAGAAAAGGTTAGCCTTAGTTCCTTCTGTTTCCGTTGATTCTATTGTAATAGGTGCAGAAAACGACAAGCTGATCTCATTTTCCATAATTTCTAAAGAGGTACGTAAATTTTCGTCAGCTGTACTTCGAATCTCCTTGATTAAATCCTGGCTTATCAAATCCGATAAGGTGTAGCCTTCTTCGTATGAAATATCAAACTGAATCTCTTGCAAGTTTTCTTGATTCCGGACCAATAAGGTCATTTCACCTTCATACGCTTCATTTTCAATGACTTGAAAATACAAATCTTGCGCTTGTGGGAGATATAGCCACTTTTTCAACGGGAGTACTTTCCGCTTTTTTACTGTCTTAGGTACCTTAACAAACTTAAGTAAATACATTTTTTCTCCTTTCTTTCCTTTAGTCCTAAAAAATAGAACAATTTTTTGCCTACTGCAATGAATGAAGATTAAAAGCTTCACCCATACTGAGTAATCTGTTCCTGACGTCTTCCTTTTTCTTCCCTTTTATCCATTGAGAATCTAGCATAAATAAATTGGTATCTAAACAATTGATTGCTCTTTGCGCAACAAGTAAGTCTTCGGAAGTCGATTCTTTCAAATGTATATCGACTATCTGTAAAAACGCTCTATGGTAGAAGTCTAATATCAACTTTTCACATTCACGCTGGTATTGTCGCTTATTTTTCTTTTTTAAGAACAAGCCATTTCCTCCACTCTATTTCTTTAAATGTTAAAAATAAGGAAACCAGCTAAGTCAAATACTTAGCCGGTACATTTTCTAGAACCTTGCAGTACTTGTCATCCAGTTAATAACCGTTGTGATCCCTGCAATAACACCTACACCGACAAAGATTTTGAACATCTTTGTTTTAGCTACATCGGCAAACTTATCTGAGTACATGTACATCAACATGGCTCCTACTCCGATCACTGCTGCTACTGCTGGTGCTAATGTCTGCGCTGCTGATACTAATGAATTTAAAGAGTTAACTAAATTTGAAATTAAATCATTTTGAGGTAACACGACTAGGCTTAAGACTGTTGCTTTCATGTGTATTCGACTCCTTCTTGTTCTACATTTTTATTTGATTCTCTAGTGTTTTTTTCTTTTTTTCGACGTTCCTTTAATTCTGTGGTGATCACTTCTAATGCGGCCTCTTCCACAACGGAATGCTCCCATTGTTGATTTTTCCCTTCCATAATCTCCAATTTTTTTGTAGTTATGATCTCTTTCTTCCACTGATTAAAGTTCCTACCACTTTCTTCTAGTAGTTCCTTAGCGGAATCAATAATCAGGCTGGTCTTTTTTGCGGGCATTTCCTTCACTCCTCATTTACTCAATCAGTTCGGCACGAACCATTAATCGATAGTCTGTTCCCACTCGACTACCGTCACACGTTAGCAGTGTCAAATAGTGTGGTTCTTCAGGATCATCTAACATGTATTTCCCTTCAGATTGGTGTATCACTTTGCTCTCAACGACTCGATACGTCGCTTGCTTGTCAAAATACGTTAGGTGGATCTCGTCCCCTTTAGAGACTTGTTTCAGCCCTCCTAGCAGAAGTCCGCTATTCGTCATATAGTGTCCTAATAAGGCAAAGTTGCCTTTTCCGATTGCTTGATTCGGTTTCACCGTACCTACACCAATACTAATGTTTGCTTGAGTGATTCCTTCCAGTACCGGCAATTTCAACCCAATTGAAGGAATTTCGATCGTTCCCACACCAAATTGAGAAATTTGATCCTGAACATTTACATTCAATGTTCCTGGCTCTAACGTTTCTACGTCCATGCCCGAATAGTCTGCTGGTCTAGGCTTGATCTCGTCTTTGTTTTCCATCACAGTCAACGCTTCAGCCTGCATTTCTGAAATGCTTATTTCAAACGATCGTTGTTGTAAATACCCAATCAAGAAAAAAATAGACACAAAAAGAAAGACACCGGCAGACCCTGCTGCTATAAGGATTCGTTTTTTTCTTTTTGCTCCCGATCGTCCGATTTTGATTACCTTTTTCTTAGTAACGTCTCTCACCTCCTGGCTAATAGAAAAAGGCAAAACTAGTAATCAGCTTTGCCTTTATATCAAGTATTTTACTTGAACAGCTTTGAAAATGTTTCTTGAATCCATGTCCAAGTTGTCACGCTGCCTGCTTGCGGTATTGCCGGCGCTTCTTCAGCTGGTTTTTCAAATGTGACTGTTTGTTCCTTATTTTGTAAATCAAAGTGATCATTTACAAGTTCTGTAAGATCCTCGTCACTATACACCATGTGGGTAGCGACCAACTCGTCTCCGCCTTTCATGGTGTTTGCTGGGATCGTTACATCAAAGAGAAGTTCCTGTTCTTCTTCTCCTGTTGAAACAAAGGAAGAAATCACAGTATCAACCACTTCTTCTGTTTCTACATTGATAAATTGTGTCACAACAAAGTACTCATGGCCTTCTTTGCCGCCTAAAGCCCAAGCATAATCCGTTAATTTGTTATCAGCGGTTGGATCGACCACTTTTGCCCCTGTTTCTGTTTCCGCAAAGAGCGTTTCGATTTCTAAATCCAAGCGGTTGTTTTCAACTTCAAAAATAATGGTTTCGCCATTATTTTCAGCTGAAATCTCAAAAGCGTACTCTTCGTCATTTTCGTGGTACCACTCAAGTGGTTTCGTTTCAACAAGCACGTATTGACCGGTTGGTAAATCTTCAATAGCGATTTCACCATTTTCATCGGTGACATAGGTTCCAATTACCGTCCGCGTTTCTTCCTCTAGCGTCGGTTCTTCCTCTTCTGCGTCTTTATCACCAGGTGTTTCGTCTGGTGCTTCTCCGCCTTCTGTGAGCGTTTCTGGTGCTTCTGGTGTATCTGCTTCAGATTCTTCAGTACCTTCTTCTTCTTCTGGCGCTTGTTCCTCTTCTCCTTCAGTTGTTTCGTCTTCCGGATCTGAATCGATTTGTTTAAACTCTCCAATGCGAATCAAATCAAATTCAACACCTTGAAGTGCTTTTTGATCCATGCCATCCGTCTTGATCACTTTTACATTGGCACGTGCCAGTTTGTTTAAAATCGCGTCAGACTCTTCTTCAGCGTCTTCTTGTTCTGCTTCCCCAGTTTCTTTCGAATCGTTGTCTTGCTCTTCAGAAGCATCAGCGTCTGCTTCTGGATCTTCTGACTCATTTTCGTTTTCTTGATCAGCTTCAACATCTGTTTCTTCAATATTTTCGTCTTCTTCAGCTGGTTCTTCTTCATTTGGCTGTTCAGGATCTTCTTCCGACCCTTCCATTTCTGTTTGCTTAGCGGATACATGAATATCATGTGTTTGCTCGTTAGTTTCTGGCTCATAAGTGAAGAAGTATTTCGCTTCATTCAATACGTGATCAGAACCAGCGTCTACTTCTTGAAGGTACATTTGAATCGTCTGATTTGGCAATTTCAAGCCTTCAAACGCAATCACGCCTTCTTCAACGATGGTATAAGCCAACGTCGTGTCGGCTTCTAAAACAGTATCTCCGATTGTCAGTTCTTCTGCCAATCGTAAGGCAAATACTTGGCCATTGTTCGCTGCTTCGACATCGATCACTGCTTGACCCTCTGCCCAATCAACCACTACTTCTTGGTCCTTTTGGCCGTAAATATTGATATCTTGCAAGAAATTCTCTACTTCTAAATTGCTTGAAGTGATTTCTAGCGCCTGTCCGGCATACTCGATTTCAAAAGGAATTGGGTCTTCTAATAAGACGACACCTTTTGGTGCGCCAACTTCGACGAGCTCGTAGCTTCCGATATAGAGAATTGGATCAGTAACGAAACGTCCTTCTTCATCAGTCGTCCAAACAAGATCCTCGCCATCTTCTTGTAGGAACTCGTTAGCTGGATAACGAACCGTGTTGTCTCCTGTAACGATATCTTCCGTTGGGCGAATCTTAAACTCAAAGCCGACGCCTGCATGTTGCTCAAAATCAAATTGGCTATACTCGCCGTGTTCACTTTCTTGTGTTGAAATTGATACATTCGTTTCAACAGTTTTGTTTACTTCGACTTGACCCATTTGGTTTTTGTTCGTGATCACTACAACCACAACCCCGTCTTCTTCTTCGCCGGTCACTTCGAAATAAGCGGGTTCATCGGCCAGGACATAGCCCGTAGGTGCTTCGACTTCAACGGCTTTATATTTGCCAAAAGCAAACATCGTAGGAAGTTGTAAGACACCTTGTTCATTGGTATAAAAGACTGAGTGTTCAACACCTTCAAAGTCTTTCATTTTCAATTGTTCTCCGGTCGTTTCTGAATAGATTTCAAACCCAGCACGATCGCGAACGATTTCTTTGCCGGTTTCTTCATCTACTTTCACAAACCGAATCTGTGCTTCTTTCACTTTATTTTCAATCACATAGTGGAAATTTTGCCCATGTTCTGTGATCGTAACATAGAAATCTTTGATTCCATGGTACCCTGTCGGTACTTTTGTTTCTGAAACGCGATACGTGCCGTATGGTAGTCCATCAAATTTTACATGGCCAGTTGCATCCGTCACTTTTCGTTCGACTTCTTCTTTGTTTCCAAAGTCTTGATACACAGTAAACTCAACACCTTCTAATACCAGGGGTTGGTCTGATTCGTCTTTTCCTGTGATCCAGTTCCAAGCATTATTCCACCAGCTGTAGTTACCGATTTTGATTAAGTCAAACCCACCAGTAATTACTTGATTTTCTTTTGTGGCATTTGCTTCAACTGCGACTTCAGCTGTTTGTCCGGCATAAGCAATCGTGAAAGGTACTGGTGTATCATCAATCACATATCCTTCAGGGGCTTCTACCTCAACAAAGTAATAGTTGTCTAAAAGAAGATCACGAACGGTCAGCTCACCGTTTGCATCTGTCGTATAGGTGCCTAGTTTTTCATCATCAGACGTACGGAACAAATCAAACTTCGCACCTTCAAAAGTTGCTTCCCCTTGTGGGACGTTGTTCGTTTCTTTGTCACGTTTTTTCAAGACAACATTGCCTTTTTGTTCCTTGTTTTCGATTGCTTGATCAACGTTTGTGATTTCCACCGCTTGTCCGGCATACTCAATTTCCACCGTCCATGTGTCTGTGTTCAGCACAAAGCCTTCAGACGCTTCGATTTCCTTCACTGTGTAGGTGCCTAATGGCAAGTTTCTACTTTTAGCAATTCCATTAGCATCTGTCGTGATCGTATCTACTAAGTTACCATTGGTGTCTGTACCTTCGTAAATCTCAAAGACATTTCCTGCTAAAGTATAATTACCATTTGGCATATCTTTATCAAACTCGACACCGGATTTATCAATCGTGATCGTTCCTAGCTGCGCGCGATTATCAAACGTCGCTGTGGTCGTTTCATTCGCCCGAATCGTGATTTTTTGCGGTGTTTTATTTAATACGTAGCCTGTTGGGGCTTTGACTTCTTCCATGGTTACTTCTGTGTCATGCATCAAGTCACGCCATTCAGCGATCCCTTGTGCATTGGTCGTAAACTCTCTGGATTGATTGTCACTTGTAGTAAAGCGGAAAACAGCACCAGCTAATGCTTCTCCTGTTGTTTCATCCACTTTTCGAACTCGTGCATGCCCTTCTTTTAAGACTTCAATGTTTAACAAAGCTATCCTTGGATCTTCTAAATACAATTTCGCAAGATTCTGAGCTTCTCCATGAGGATAGGCAAAAGTAGTGCCAATGCCAGGTCCTTCTGGATTATATTTGGTTAATCCAATCTGACCACTTTCATTTGAAGGTGCTGTTGCAGTTAAGATAATGTCATTTCCGTCTCTTCTGACATTTACGCCAGCTGTATTAACAAGAACATTACCTGCCCAACTAGAAAAACGATTATGTGTATCGGAAATCCTAACTTCTTCTCCAACTTTAAGCGTGATTTTCGTATTATGCCAAGATGGATTTAAGTTATGCTCAGATATTTTTTGGTTGATAGCATCTCTATGTGTTTCATAAGTTGATCTACCAAATGTGCCATAATTAATGAAACTTCCGCCCATTTCATCCCAAATCATCATTTGGGTTAGCGCATAGTTTTGCATATTTCTTTGCGTGTAGTATCCAAAGTACCCAATCATACTCAAGCGCATAGCTTTATTTCCGACAATCGAGGACAAATCTGTTCTATGCTCATAATTTATCCCTTCTTGAGTGAAAACACCTTCTTCGATACAAAAAACATCTTCACCATCAATTTGCCAGCGTATGATAATATCATGCGTATACCATGAGCCATCAGGTGTGTATCTTGCCACATTTGCAGTTAAACGGCCATTCTCTGACAATCTGTAGCCAGTACTTCTTGAGAACTTCTCAGCCTTTAAAGCATCCCATTCATCTGATTGTTTTGCCAATTCTTCTTGTTCTAGATAAGATCCTAGAGAATGTAAATCTTTTTCTCCAATAAAGAACTGTTTCATATCTTCAGGGACTTCTCTTACTTCAACATTCGGTCCATCATTTGCATTTTGGCTTTCACCTGTCTTGATTGGCCCTATAAAGTCTTTATTATCTGCATCTGTAACACTTTGTTTGTCGTTAACCTGATTGCTATTTTTGTTTTGCTCCTCAGATTCTTTTGTTTCACTAGCATCTTTAGAACTTTCTGATATCCGATCAACCACAGATTCGGCAAAAATCTCTACTGGTAAACTTGTAGTGATCACAAATGATAAGACAAACAGACTGATTATCTTTCGCCATTTCTTTATTTTCATAATATCCTCCTTCTATGACAATCAAAAAAGACCAATGATTTCTCATTCGCCTTTACAAAATAATATGTGTCATAGAGGGGCTTCGACATTTGCTGATCATCTTTCACCTCTCAAACGAAAAAGAAGACAAGCAGCTAACTGCTTGTCTTCTTTTTCATAATATTAATAAAAATCAACTGTAAATCCAATTTGATCCCCATTCGCATTTAATGCTGGTCGAATGACGAACCCTGTGAATTCTAAGAATTTACCCTCAGCCCATAAAGCATAAGCACTTGCACTGGCTTCAGGACTAGTTGCTGCAAAAATACCACTATTTCCTAGGTTCACTGGAGTGTTCACGTCAGTTTCTCCACCGCCAGAGCCATTGTCTCCACCGGAACCGTTATCTCCACCACCATCTGTAGGAGGAGTCGTTTCGCCACCACCTGATCCGTTGTCTCCACCAGAACCATTATCTCCATCTGTTGGTGGTGTTACTTGATCATCTTTGGCAATTTCAAATTCAATGTAAATGTAATCTCCATCGGGGTGTACCTCGAATCCTTTAATACCATTAGGATAGTTTTCTTTAACCCATTGAGAAGCTTCATCAGTATTGTTGAATGGACCTACACGGAAACGTGTAAATGTTGCATTCTCGCCTACAATAGTAACTGTAATCTCGCGATCTGTTGATTGCCCATTGTCTCCACCAGTTGGAGGTGTCGTTGTTCCATTATCGCTTCCAGAGCCGTTGTCTCCATTTGCCGGAGGCGTTGTAGGATTGGTGTTGTTACCAGAGCCATTGCCGTTGTTAGACGTGTTAGAACCACCACCGATTGGTTTCGTTGAATCATTTTTATCTTGGTCTTGGATCACTGCTTGGCTAACCGTATTTCCATCAGAATCTTTCAAAGAAACAACATTTCCTTCGAATACCAATTTGTTGCCTGCAAAAATCAAATCAATATTACTGATATTATTCCATTGTGCTAAACGTTCTACTGTAATATTAGTAGCTTCACTAATGGCACTAAGTGTATCTCCCCATACGATCGTGTACTCTTTTCCAGTAATATCAGCCTTGATTTGTTCGACTGAACGTGGCGTCCATTCTGCCGCTTCAGCCTTTTCCGTATGAATAGCTAAAGCCATTCCACCAACGGTGATTCCTACTGCTAACACTTTTAACATTTTCATTTATTCTTCCTTCTTTCTTTATGTTTTATATTATATACATATCATAATACATGTATAATGATATGTCAACAATTATATTATGGATTTTTTTCTTACTTTCTACTATACTATTTCTATAGATAGTTTAAGGAGGTGTTAGATATGGGCGGTACTGACCCGAAAGAGATTAAAGAATGGATCTTAGATAACCTTGTTACAAAACAAGGCGCCATGAAAATTACTGGACAATCAGGACCTGCATTTCAGCAAGCAGTAAGAACCAACATGGTTACACCCTTTGTTGAGTACAATGAATCTCCAATGGTACGTTTATACCTTAAGAGTGAAATTGAAGCTTATGCAGAGCAAGTCAAATTTAGAAAGGGTATTTTGAAAAAGTAATGAAAAAAAAATTAATCCTATTTCTACCAATTCTATTTATCTGTATAAGCGGAATTTTGATTTATCAAACACGCAATACAAGAAACGAGTACCGAAATACAATGGAATCATCAACATCTGCTGAGCTTTCCCCGTTTGAGCAATTAGAACAGGCTGCTAGTAAAGATTTAGTTGATCTTGGCGAAGCCTTGATCTCTTTCGTCTATTTCGCGGACGGTAATGAAGCCACTGTAGCGACTGAAAAGGAAGAATATAAACTTCCCTTAACCGTAATCGATTCAGAAAAAAATCATTTCAGCTTAGATACACTCCACTTTAGTCCCGAATCATTTATTATTGGAGATACTTTTGGTCTTGCTACTGATCAAAGCGGAGAGTTTTACTACTATCCTTTAATCAATTGATGGAAATTCTTAACTGAAGTTCACCAAGGAACTCTTTCATATATCGAGTCTTAGGAGAGATTTCAAATGAAAGAGGTACACAAATGATACTGGTTATTAAAACAGGCCATTCTTGTTTTAACAAATTACGTAGATAGAAGATTTGCTTTCCTTGGCAAATCTCAGTCAAGAAGTCACATCAGACTAATTGTAAATATTTTATTACACGATTAAAATTAATTTACAACATATATCTTAATTTATTATCAATAATATGAATTTTAATCTTTATTACTTAATAATAATAACAAAAATATCAAAATACTCTATAAATCTCATGTTCATTCTCATGAGATTTTAATCCCGACATAAATCATAGATGAAACTAGTAGGTTCCAACAAACATACAGCACTGCTGGTGTCCATACTGTGCTGAATAAGTGATCGTTTCTAAAATAGACAGATCCCAAAATCATAAACACAAAACTCACAAGGAATACTCTCCAAAACCAAGTGACAAAAACAGAAAGTCGTCGTTCGCTTAGCACTACGGTATTACTAGTAAACATTTCTATCTCCCCTTCTTCTGATATAATTTCTGTTTCTGAAAGATAATTTTTATTCGTAGAAAGCCAGATACAAGCCAAAACAAAGCAGATATTGTTAAAAACCACTTCATGTAGCTATGAATATCATTTAATCGATTTGAACCGAATAAAAATAATAAGACAAAACAACTCAAAATAGAAATAACTATATGAACTGATAATAAACGGCTTATCATTTTTTGTATTCTTTTTATTTTTTTTTCAATTTCAATTGCTTCAGTAATTTTCAACTATTTATTCTCCTAGTTTGCTATTTCTTCAGACAAGGTCAAAACCGATCCCAATCATCTAATGCACATTGATCTGGCGATAATTTGGCTAACTTCTCATTGTAACTGTCAACAAGAATTTTGTGTCTCAAGTCCTTCAAATTATCTATTTTGCCTGATAATTCAGCCCTTATAAATATCCTATCCTCGTTCAGATCCATCAACTGTGCATTGATTCGACGAATCATTCTTTCAATTTCCTGTAGAGTGTGTTTCTTGAAAGAATGATCATAGTAACAATTTTTTTGTAGGTACTCTTGATTTTCTTTTGATAAGTACTGGTCAATATCTTCCAATTTGAACATTTTCCCATATAGATATAGCCCATACAGACATATAGTAAAGGTTACAATCATATAGATCATACTTCTCGTATTGACCTCCTTTAACTGATTTCACTATATTGATGAATAGCTGACTTCTTCAAAAATCTAAATCATCATTTTTAAAATGATCCTTAACTTCTTTTTCCTTAATTTTTTTCAATCCCCATTTCTGAACAAATAACCCAATATAAACTATCGCTATTCCTAAAATTCCATATCCAACAAAGAATAATAGTAATGCACCAATGATTTTCCATCTAAAAAAATAATAAAATGAGCCAAGAAACATGCAAACTATTATCGAGAATACTATATGCTTTCCAACCCCTTTTAAATCAAGGTTTCTTAACTCTTTCTTTAGTTTTTTGGACTCTTTAGTTTCATAGTTATTCAAAATATCATTCCCTTCTAGTTTTTTATATCTTCCTACAATGAACTCGAAAAATTTAGAAATACTTTATATCAGATATTAGAACTATTCCGGCATTATACAATCATGAACAAGGATACCTAACATAATTAACGGTATGACAATTCATGGTACTACGAAAAAAATAATAAATACTTTCCATAACCAAGTAATATCAACAAGCATTGCGAACACAAATAAATAAATAAAAAACATCACTATTAAATTACCGATCAACTGCATGAATAGCGCTGTTAACAGCCGAAAATAGAACCAGATGTGACTAACTATTTTTTGGACTACCCAAGTTGCTTTCTCCAACATTTTGATTCTCCTTTGATTAAAAACGCCATCTACATCACTCCAAACCTTCTATTTCTTCCACTAATCAACTATATTGGTGGATTGCGTAATCCTGTTTATTGAATAGCCCATTCTTCAATCTCCACTGAATCGTACTCCTCGTGTTCTTCTAAATTTTTTGCAGCTTCATAAGCGGCACTCCACTGTTTGTAGATTCCACAGATTTCCATTTCTCCGCCTTCAAAACCTTTTACAACATGTACTTTATCCATACTGGTTCCTCCATTGCTGTCATCTATTAATGGCGTAATTTAAAATCAATTTCGCTACTATAATTGAAACAGGAATAGATAATAAAGTTATAGATATTCTCCACCACATATTTTTATAATAAAAAATCTCAATTTCATCTTTTACAATCGCAGCTCTTTTTCCGTACGGTATTGTTCTCTTGTTTTCAACCGATAGATCTTTTTTATTAATTAAGTATTCTACGACTTTTCCACTTGCAAAATATACGACAGGTGGAAAACCTATTAAAACTAGTAATGATATTATTGAGAGTAGAATTTTAATAACCATATCCCCCATTCCATTATTTCTGTCACTAAAAAACTATCTTTGGGATTCGTATTACTTGATATTTTCGTAACAATCTCTATTTCAGCGAAACATTCCACCGTTTTTATTATCAATTTCACTTACCAAATGAGGGTATAGTTCTCTTTCACAATGCTGAAGATCCTCCAGCATTGAATGCAGTGAATTTCCTGTTCCGGCCAATGCCAATACTTCCTTTTCGGGATGATTGTTCGTACAAGCACTATAAGAGATCCCTTCCTCACTACGGGTCAACGTTAGCTGTACTTGCCAACCATCTTTGACATAATCTTCTAATTGTTTCATAAGTTTCTCCTTTCTATATTTGCTAAAAATCCAACAACTGTTTCGGATCACAAAGAAAAATCCGCACATTTTTTTTTGATTTATGAATCTTCAAAATGTCATAGCGATTCTCTGTTTCTAGGATTTGAATCCCCTTGCCAGAACGAAGTTCATGAATATCTACTGCTCCGCTATTGAATATCGGATAACCAATCGCTATATAGTAATCTCCTTTGTCAATAAAGCTGCTGGTATGACCTGCTTTATATAATTTACAGTGTCTCTTTCTAACTAGACAATATGACTCTTTTAGTTCCATAATTTTAATCTTCCCTTTCTGATTAGTGGTAAAAAAAAAGCGAATGGTTTTCCCATCGCTTTTTGTACAGTTATCTCTTCATTATGAGAATGTCTGGTGTATATCTAACTATCGTTTCTGTGATAGAAATTTTGTCGTCAATCTGTTTACGCACATACGAGACTTCGAAATGATCAGTAAGACTAAGCTCTCGACGCAAATTCAATCCTCTCAAATTATTCCAAGAGCCTTTTTTCTTTTGTATTCCAATATATTCAGTCAAGCTAATCATTTTCCGTCTACCTGTTTCCATAAATGAAATTAATTGCTGAACTTCTGTCATACCGTATCTCCTTGAGAGTTTTTATTTTCCAGCGTAGCAACCTCTTCTAATAAACTCAACAATTCTCCTTCTTTACAACTTAAACTGTGTTGTCGATTTTCTAGTGCTATGAATAATCCTTTATCAGTTACACACTTTAGCCGAATGTTTAAATCATCTGTAAACCAGAACCCTGCTGAAATGGAGAACCAGATAATGGCTAGTAATAATACTATAAACAATTCTGTAAACTCATTCGCTAATTCATACATAAATAAAATCGGACTATCATGTGTTATATCGATAATATTAAATTTCCTGATAGCTTTTAAAAACATAGGCAAAAGCTTCCATAATCCCATAGGAAACAAGACAATTGTCCAAATAACCGGTAAAACACTAATCGGATTTCGTGAAATCAATCGTAGTCTCTTATTGATCGGTTCATCAATTAACTTACTCAAAAATTCTAATTCTCCATGAACAATTTCTATCTCATGTTCGATACGTGATTTCTGTTCTTCAAGTTTACTTATGCAATATTGACTTTCAGAGATATTTTTCTGCCTTAGATACTCATTCGTGAAATCAGCAATTTTTAGATCAATTTTCCCTTTATAATCAACTTTTTTTTGATTACCTTCCTTATTCATCACCCATCTCCTTTACAGCGATTTCCATGCACATTATAAAAATCAAGTATCTTTCCCTTTGGACCGCCTCTATTTTAAAAATAAAAGAGAAGGAAAAACAGCTGATCATTTTCCTGATCATGGAATCAATATTAAATATTCGATTAAAAAATATTTTTACTCACAAATGATTATTGGAATCACTTTTAGGTTTAGTGAGAACCTGCCGGTTTAGGATTCCGAGCTACCTCTCCTACTTCTTCACTACCAGTAATGCCCAGCCCAGACATCCATCTGCAAGCTGTCTGCCAGGAATCCATAGAAACTTCAATGCTTAAAGCTATCCAACAGTCGCTTTAAGCCCTGTCCTTTGAGTGAATAGCGACATGTTATAGACAGTCAGACTCCCACGTCTTTTTTTGCTATTCTTGTGTATTCTCATTTCAAAGGACATGCAAGTTTTCACTTGCAAGTAGAAATACTTTTTAATCGAGTGTTGATCAATTATGATCGGATTTTATAAGGTTTTTCCACTAAACACAGTGGGTTCCAGCGATTGTATCGCTTGGCAAAGACGATTTTTCCAGGAAGTGTTGCAGTTCTAATTTCATCGAATTTTTTTGTCAATGCTTCTACTTCTTTTGTTTGGGGATTGATGATCCGACCGTCTCCCATGTTAATCCATGTCGTTCGATCAAATAGGCGAATTGATTGCGACCGGTTCTCAATGTCAGACAACGAACATACTGAAGTCACCGCTCGGATTTTGGCTTTACTTTTTGTAGTTATCATTTATACCAGTCCTTTCTCATGAAATAATTTGAAATACACTTTCCAATAGCCCATCTTTCCGCTGATAATCACGTCTTACCTTATTTGTATGTCGCAATAGTGCTAAGAAGCTAGGAATATTTACTTCAGGAAGCCTATTTTCTCGTCGCTGCTGTTGAAGCTGCTCTATCGTAAATACTTTTCCATGATTATTATTAAGAAATTCTTGAAATTCCTTCTGATCCAGTTTCTCCACCTCCAAAAATTGACGAATTATGTTAAATTATCTTCAGGCAAACAAAAAAGGGTGCCACATGACCTAAATCACGTGGCACCCCTAACTGCTCAGCTATTCCCAACGAGATATTTAACTAGAAAAGTCTACAGTCTTCCCCTTTTGGGCGTGACGAAGAAGCTATTCTATGCTAAACTAAACCTCGTTGGGCGTAGCCCAACAGAGGGGGTATGCACCATGATATTAGAGCGTCGATTCATCTAATATTCATGCATACATGTGCTCAGGTGTAGGAGCCTGATCGCATGTCGCATCCCCTTTTTTGATTGCCTGAAAGTAATATCTCAACTTACACAATCAAAAAAACTATATTTAAACATTAATTGTTTTTATTTTTGACTATAATTCATTTTCACAAAAAGCATAGCATTGTTCTGTTTTTTTCGCAAGTAATTTCGAAAATACAGAACAGCATGCTTTTTTATTTTGAATAATTTATATTTATGTTGTCAGCAAAAATATAATTATAATTTACTGATTACGGGCGGGTAATCTGGATGTTGAATACGTCAAACAGAAAGTCAAACATTCGAAATCCTCCTTTGGATCTGTGCACAAATGAATTTGATATCTGAGTTCATTATTGCAATTTCGTCAATAATCTTCAAGCAAAACTTTTAAATATGCTCATAAAGCATTTTTAAATTAAAAATTATAAATGGAGTAAAAATATGCGATTTCATGAAGCGATAAGATACATAAGAATTAAACTCGATCTGACACAAAAGGAAATATACGAGGGGATAGTATCACAAACAACCTATTCAAGATTTGAAAACGGTGAACGAGCCCTTCCAATCGAAGTCATAGAAGCTTTTGCGAACCGTTTGGGTGTACAATTATCTGAGATATACAACATCCAGAAAGAACAGGACCAACGCATGGTATACATCATTGATCAGACAAAAGAATGTCTAAACCAAAAAACGAACCTTGGGTCAGAAATTGACATCCAAAGTTTAGAGTCCTTGTTCCGCACTGCAGATGAATACAAAAGCACCTCTTTAGAGTTTTTACGATACTATTACTACATCAGGCAGCATTTTCATGAGTTTAGTCCACAGATACCGCAAATAACTGTTAAAGACGCAGACTACGTTTATTCTGAACTGAAAAAAAGGAAGCTGATAACCAGTATTCATCTTCAATTCATCATAGATTTTACAGTACATTTTTCAGACAAACGCATTTTAGATATCTCAAATCTGTTCAAAAATTATGATTTTAAACAAATTTCGTCTTTAAATTCACGATATTCGTATCAACTACCTGAAGCACTTTCCAATCTAGCGGATAGATCAATCGATCGAGCATTATATCAGGAAGAAGAAATGAAAAATAAACTCCTCCAAAATGCAGATGAATTGCTGGAAACACTAATTAAATACCAGGAAATAAAATACTCTTCGGATCACGTAATCTTATATAAAGTCTCAAAGTACAGATACGATTACTACATAGCAAAGGACGAAAAAGAGAAGCAAGCTGCTATCATGAACTTAGAAGATTTTTTAGAAGAATTGAAGTATTACATCACTAAAACACCGGTAAAGCACATCTATGCTGAAGGCTGCATTCCATCAGTTCAAAACACCTTAGCAGGCAAGTTACCCCTAAAAGAGATAAACTATATCATAAACTAAACACCTGTCAGACACTCAGAGATCAAGCTTTTCTCTGGGTGTTATTTACAGAACAAAACCCTCATTCGCAAGCTCATGTAGCCCTCGACGTTATCAATGCCTTTCCCTCACTTCGTTCAGTCCAAGCCATCGATAAGTTTTCGGGACAATTCCTTCTTCAAACCCTCTAAAAACCTAATCGACGTACTTCTTTTCCCTTTTCGGATCGATACTCAAAAGAAACTGCTCTTCCAGCTGTAGTAACTCCTTATAAACATAGTCCATAGGCAAGCTTGCAGCCAGACTTAAACTATAAAGGAAATCGCATGGAATAGCTTTGATTGACCTATTTCTTGTAACCCAACTAGACACCGTCCCCTGTTTATAACCATGAAGTTCACAAAACTCCTCCACACTGATCCCTAAACGCCCAATAACAAAAGCATTGATAGGATGTGGATACACGTAAGTTTTCACATTCATAAATAGAAAGCCCCCTCAACCGTATTACTGCGTATGCAGTTATATTACTACTCTTGTTAAAACCTAGCAAGCAAGGGATAGACCATCTAGGAATAAACCAGTCCGCAAAACCAGGACACTATCAAAGATATTATGTAATAGGCAATTGACGGGTTTAAAATTTATCCTGTATCCAACTCAAATAATTCGGTTTGAACCGCTGGTCTTTTAGGGTTTAAGAGCTTTTCGAACGTCGAATATACTTTTGTATGCTTCAATCCAAATGCTTCTGAAATCGCATTGAAATAAGCCTCTTGTACTTCTTTTTTTACACGTATAATTGTGCTCATTAAAGCTTTTACGGAGGCTAATGTAATCCCACCATTGCGGCCGGATCTAACACGAAAATATATTTTATTCTCTTTTTTCAAATGCTTCAGGACTTTATCGAGTGACCTTTCAGGAATCTTCAGTGATTCTCTAATATCTTTTTTTGTAGTGACGATATAAGGTTTGTGTGTGTAAGAATGCTCGTCTAAATAAGCTAGCAAATCCCCCGCCCACTCGTGAAGGTGTGAGTATTTGCGAACTGATCGATCTTTTTTAAATTTGTATAGTCCTGGTCTTTTAGCGAAAAGCTGATTTTCTCCAAGACTTACATCTACCCATTCCTGGCATAAAATAATAATTTTCTCGCGGTCTGCGGCCTGATACTTCCCTGAGTAGGCAGATTTAATTATCTTAGTTAGCTCTCTATTCCTCAAAGGAGACTGCAAACGATCGTTGAATTCAAGCATGGTTAATTCACATTCTTGCATTTCGTACCCAGAAGAATAATATGCTAAAGAAAGGGTGAAAATGACGTTATTTCGCCCAAAAACACCTTTTTGACCTCTGATTTTTTCGCTAAATAAAAGCATCCGGAACCAGGGGTCATCGACTTGGCGGAATTCTTTCTTTGTTGTCAGCTGGTAAACATTATTTTTCTTCGGCAAGTTTTCGAATTCGTAATTTATCGACCAATCCATCCACTCTTTGAAGCTATATCTTTGGTCTGCTTCAAAGTAAAGTATGCTATCGTCAGCTGGAATACGTGTAATCCCAAAATGATTTGCATTTAGATCAACTGGATATCCTTTCTTGGAAAAGCAATCTCGTAGATTCTTTGAAATTCTTTTTGCACAATCGATTACTTTAAAATCGGTATTTCTGTTAACATACGCTGGTTTATCTAACACATAAAAGAATTGATAGCCACGGGGACTTTTTAAAACCATCGTTGGCATAAAGCCCATTTCAAAGCTATCTAAAATCATTTCTCCGTACTCAAAATTTGGATCAAGTGTATCTACGTCTATGTAAAAAGTATTGATTTGTCGTAAATTATCCTCACCATGGCCAGTTGGGAAAAGTCGATACTGATCGCTATATTTTCCATAACGATAGACGTTTGGCGTCCAATGGCTAAACTGATTTTTGTTCGCACTAACTGCTTCTTCAGAAGTGATCACTACTCCCATACCATCAGCCATATGCTCTTTTGAACGGTACGCAAAAATCGCCCCTCTCCCCGACTGATCTGTGTAAGAGATAGGTTTAAGGCGGCTATTTTTAAATTTAAATTTACGAATCCCGTTCTGTAAAATAGTCGAGTATACAACATCTAAATCATATGCCATGGTTGCTGATCCTTTCCAAACAAAAAAGAGAACACAAATAATCTTTCGATTTGTGTTCTCTCAATGGCTTAGAACGTCATAATTTCGTTAAAATGCATGACAAATAAGCATGTATATATTGAGTTGCCCGTCAAAAAATGGTAATATAATCCTATAAGTTCAGATTCCCAGTCTGAACTGATTATCCAATCACATAAGTGGTTTCCAGCCACTTACATAACTACCGAGACGAGCGAGAACACATAGGTTTGTATGTGATTCAGAAAAATAGGTGAGGTCCAATTCACTTATTTTTCCGTCTCTTTTTTTACTGTTTATTTTTCTTTTAGACTACAGAACATTCTTCAACTTGTAAAGAACTATTTTTAACAATGGTTTGCAACAGTATACTTTTGAACTTTTTTAATGGTATACCAGTATACTTTTACACTTATTACGGTGTATCAGTATACTGGTATACTTTTTTCGTTTTGTGATTAAAGTATTTACATATCGGTGCTTCCTGAATCTATATAGGAACTTTTTCATATTAATTCCTCTAAATTCGCAGTATACCAGTATACTTAATAATACCTTTAGTATACTGGTATACTTTTACACCAATCTACTTTTGCAATTATTTTCTTTACAAGTAAACTCCACACTGGTATACTTATGATATATTATTAATCAATCGGAGGTCTATTCATGGGAAAAGTATATGTCGTGGGAAATTTTAAAGGCGGAGTAGGGAAAACTAAATCAGTAACTATGCTTGCATATGAAAGTGCTGTAATCAATAACAAAAAAACATTAGTAGTTGACTTAGATCCACAAGGAAACGCAACGAGTATTTTAGCTAAAACAGGTGAGCTTGAAGAAATTACAAAGAGTATCACTACTGGATTTGAGGAAGGAGACTTAAGTACTCAAATTACACCTATCATGAGTAACTTAGACTTAATTGCATCCAATACCACCTTTAGAAACCTAACAAAAATACTAATGAATCGTTTCCCGAATGATGAAATTAAGCAAATTACCTACTTGAAAGAGCTACTGAAACCATTGAAAGAAGTCTATGACGCTATTTATATAGACGTGCCACCTACAATATCTGATTATAGTGATAATGCTATGCTTGCAGCTGATTACTGTATCATTGTGTTACAAACTCAAGAATTATCTCTGGACGGTGCTCAAACCTATATTGCTTACATGCAATATCTTGCAGACACTTACGATAATGATTTACAAGTACTAGGGATTATACCTTGCATGCTAAGACCCGGCGGACGAGTAGATACTAAAGTACTTGATCAAGCAAAAGAGTTATATGGAGGAAATGTTCTTGATACAATCGTTAAGTATCAAGAAAGATTAAAGGTTTACGATGTTGAAGGTATACGTGTTTCGTATTCTTATACTGGAAAACCAGATGGATGGGATATTAAAGCTCATCAGGTATTTATCGATGTTTTAAATGAGTTAGACCGACATGAGGAAATACTAGAATCTCTGGAGGATTAAATATGTCTGAAAATTTCAAGCCAATAATAAGCAATAAGAATAACAAATCTTCTTTACAATCAAAAAAGGTCGAAATAAAAGGAAAAACAGATTTTGGTAGAACCTCTTCTATCACTCCTATAAATAATACGAATACAGAGACTATAAAGAAAGAATCTATTACGAATCCGACTGCAAAAGATAAAAGATTTTCAGCAACCCTAACACAAAAAGTATCGCCTTCAGTTAATTTGAAAATGAACACTCTTAGACCATTTCTGGGCGAATTAGAAAATATGCCTAAGGCCACAATTAATGAGATAGTAGACTTAGTTATAGATAGTTACGTAAACACACGGCTATCAACAAGACAGCAAGAAGCATTTAAAGCAATGTATGAAACTCAGTTGAAAATGCTTAAGAAGTAGAAAAGTATACCAGTATACTTTTCTACTTAAGAGAGAGACTTATTATATAGGGATTTTATAAACTTTATCTAATATAAGATATATAAAGAAAGCGAAAGTATACTAGTATACTTTCGCTTTCTTTATTGTGTAATCATAATATTAGTTCTAAAATTCTTTGCTAGATTGCCACTTTATATGACTGTATAAGCACACATGACGTATCTCATCGTAGCCGATTTTTGTTTCTTCTATATATATCCCTAATTCGTCGAAACCTTTAATCTTGCCAATGATATCAGGATAGTAATTGCCATTTAGGTCTCTGGCTTCCATCTGAATACAGACTGACTTATCCTTCAGTCTTGCTTCCTCCATAATTTTATTGATCTCATCCAGTTCCATTTGTGGTTTCTGGGAAGGGGAGGTTAGCCGCTTTTTATCATCCTTGTTCATTAAGTCTGTATGCTCAGACAGATAGAATCCTGCCCACTTCACCATTCCGCGATCATCGTACGAATCACCATAACTCATTTTTAACCTTCCTTTCTAATGGCCGCCGACTTTCGTGCTGCGGCTAACAGCTGTCGCCCCAGGCAACAACGAACTAGCATGGATCAAAGCCTTAAAGCCATATCTGTTTCTAATTTCATCACATAGGAAATCGAGTTTTTCTTGCTGAATTGTTTTTTCTGGATCAGAAAATAGATCCAGCTGTAAACTCGTCTGATAAACGAGTTTTGAACAGGATACACCGACATGCCGTACCGCATAACCAGTGTAATGTTCCTCAAACAGCTGTAAAAGGTAACTAGTGATTTGTTTTGTGTTGGACGTTGCTGGCACCTTCATTTGACGCGAAAACCTTGGTAACAACTCACCGTGAGAGTAGCCGATAGAAAGGGCGATTGATTCGGTTTGAGCATGTTCTTTTCGTAACCTTGATCCGACCAAATCAGCCATTTCTCGAATGATAATCATTACCTCTTTTTTGTCCGTATAATCTTTCATCAGGATCTGTGAGTTTGATATGCTTTTTTCTAACACCTTATATTTCTTATCAATCTCGCTGCGATCGATACCGTTTGCGTGAGCGTGCAGTTGAAGACCAATCACACCCATAGAAGCCTTCAGTCTGGAAGGAGGGGTATTTGCAAGTTCTTCGACCGTAGTGATTCCACGTTTCCATAGATTTTTTGCCGTACGGTGACCAATGCCCCAAAAATCAGTCAGACTTTTGATTTTCCAAACTGTAGAAGGGACGTCCTCATAACGCCATTCTGCAATCATATCTGGATTCTTCTTTGCTGCATTATCCAATGCAAGTTTGGCCAATAACATATTATCCCCAATCCCAACAGTGGTATAGATTCCCGTTTCCTCGAGTATCCTTTGCATTAAGCCTTTTGCGAATTGCTTTGTGCGACAATTTCCGTAGAGGTTTTTAACTTTGTCAAAGCGTACAAAGAGTTCATCAATACTATAAACATGAATGTCATCATTAGAAACATATCGACGAATAATATTTACGATTTTTATGTTTGTTTCGATATATAAGTTCATTCGGGGTGGCACACAAATCAAATCTTTATGATCCGGTAGCTCATATTTTCTCGTGAGATTGGAAATACCTAATTCTTGTTTTGCGGCAGGAGAGGCGGCCAAGACAAGTCCACCTGGCCGATCAGATCCAGATAATACCACTAGCATGGTCGTCAAAGGGTTTAAGCCTCTTTCTACGCATTCCACGGAGCTGTAAAAACTTTTACAGTCGATACATAAGTAATCGCCACGGGGTTCAAAACGATAATCGAAATACATAAAAAACCCTCCTTTATCACAGTTCATTATACGAACTAACGTTCGTTCTGTAAAGAGGGAGGGACTAGCTTATTTTTTTAATAAAAACGTGAGACCATTGGCAATACGTGTTTCTAAATATTATGAAGCATTACTTAAAGGGGATTACCAGCGATATTTCTTCAAATGAGCTTAGAATTGCCCTGAGACAACCAATAAATAGAAAAACAAGCGAATCGAGTGAAGGATTCGCTTGTTTATGATCAACTCTGTTTAATTTTATCTAATATTACTTCAAACGTTTCAAAAGTATCTATATCTAACTGACATAACCAAAGTAAGTATTTCTTTTCCTTATATGTCCAGTCAATAGTAGGGTAGGAGGACATCAGATTGTTGTATCTTGTTCTTTGTTCACTTGAAGCTAGTTGCCAACGCTTTTTAAATATCATTTCTTCTTCCATTACTGATCACCCCAAAAGATTGCTACCGGAAAGTTCAACAACGGGCAGCGCAAGTCTAATTACGTAATTCTAAGTATAGCATATTTAATAATTGAGAAGATATCGTGTAGGTAGCAAAAAAGATTTCGTTTTTCTTCTAATTGATACTCCTCATTAATCCTATGAAAATTTGTATTTGAGTGTCGTATTTACCAATCTTGCTCTGTTTCATTAGAAAAAGTTAAGAAATGTAAGAAAGAAAAAACTTTCCTTGAAAACAGAAAATTCGGTGTACTCAGTTTCTTAGTAGTTTTTGTAATAGTTGTATTAGAAGTTTTCGTCATAGTTTTCATAGTAGTTTTTTAATCGTAGTTTGTTATACATATTTGTTAAATGATAGCGAACTAAAATAGAAATATTATCTAAACTATGCGAAATTAATTACATAGGACTATTTATTACAGAGCTGGACTACAAGTAAAAATTACTGTATGATCATGACATATTCAAGAAAGGAGCAACAAGATTGATTAGGATAGCAGGGCTTTCTAAAGGTGAAAAAAACGTCTCGCAACTTTATAAACAAAATTATAGAGACTGGAGACAGTTCAGAAAAAGAATCAATGATAGTTACTTTATTCTTCCAACTGAACTTGAGAAATATTTGCCGAATAATAAAGCCATTAATTTGTATCTTTATTACTGTTTTAAGGCAAAGAATGAAGGAGGGGATTCCTGGCATTCGGTCAATACTATAGCAGAATCTCTAGGAGTGACAGCTAAAACTGTAAACACCTGGAATAAAACTTTAGTTGAATTAGGTATGATTGCACGACTGGATGACAACCATCTGAGCAAGGCGACGATTTTGCTTCCTCTTTCTAGCTACTACAAAATAATCCCTAATAGTTCTTTTAAGGATGTTATTGAAAGTACTAACGATAAGGTTGATGGCAAATTGACAGCAGTTTATCATTTGTTTGAATGGAGAAAAAATGAAGATAAAGAGGATTATGACGTTCCTTTTAACTCTCTCTGTTGTGTTTTTGAAAGAAAAACAGCAAAAGATACCATCTACAAATTTCTGTTAGTCCAAGATGAGAAAATAAGTGATTTCAAATTAGAGACTCCTGCGGGTAAGATTTTTGATGATGCCTATAGATTTGAATGTCAAAAACTAGAAGAACTCCTTAGTGAGAATGAGTTCACTAATATAGCTCATGAAAATTTTATTGTAAGCACTAGGCATAATTTAGTTTCTGATAAGGACTCAGACTTATTAGACTTGCTAAAAGAGCTAACTGAAAATTTAGGTAATAAAGAAGATATTACGATTCTTAACTAGCATCTGTCGTCATTATGTTTGGACTATTAGAATACTTACTAATACAAATAAAGGTATGCTAGCCACGCTTATTATTTATTGGTATCAACCAAGTATTTCAATTTGAAAGGAAGATGTTTTATGACAGATTTAGTTACAGAGAACAAAGGAACCTTGAATGCCATTATTACTTTAATTGTAATGGTGATAAATTCAGTAGGCAACGTCACACTAGGGACACTATTTATCTTATTATCAATAGTGTTGATTTTTATGATAATTATCTGGTTACTGAATGAAAAATCTAGAGATAATCAACACCGTAGAGATATGGAAATGAAAGCAGTCGATTCGATATATTATTTATCGATGATAGCACCAAAAAAGCCACGTTACTAAACGTGACTTACTCTGAACGATATGTGTTGTTTGGTAGACGGACACATCGTTCATAATTAATATATGACGGTACCCTAATCTAATAAGCGTGGCTAGCATACCTTTAATTGCTTTACCTTTTATAGTTACCATACACATTTTTTTAGAATAAATCAAGTAAATATAAAAATCTTATACTTCACATCATGCTAATAAAATCATTACTAAAACTCATCAATTATTTAATTATCTGATCAGATGTTTCTTTAGAAGAATATTTACATATTGGAGTCGTTGGGATTTATTTTGAACTATCTTCAATTTTTTTCTTTATTCTAAAAAGCGTACTTCGACTGAAACCAGTTATGGATTCAACCTCTTTATATGATTTACCAGAAATAAGTAGTTCGTATGCATGCTGTTTCTTTGGAGTGATTGTAGCTTTCGGACGTCCTTCTTTAAAGTTCGGATTATTCTTTTTTGCAAACATCTTTCCTTCTTGAGTACGTTCTACGATCATGTCACGTTCCATTTCAGCAACACTCAACAAGGTACGAACGATCATCCTCCCCATCGAAGTATTTTCAATCGATCCTAAATTCAAAACCTTAATTGTAACGTTATCATCGAGTAGAGGCTCAATGATTTCTAATGCCTCCCGTGTATTACGAGCGAATCGATCAAGTTTAGTAACGACAATCTCATCTCCAGGTTTCAGACTATCCAACAACTGATTAAACTTTGGCCGATCTCGTTTTGTACCAGTAAATTTTTCAGAAAAAATATTTTTCTTCTCAACACCGTTCTCAAGTAGCTGCTGAATCTGTTCCTTTGTACTTTGAGAAGCAGTAGAAACACGTGCATAGCCATATTTTGTCATTTAATCCACCTGCTCTTACAAATCATCGATCGTATACTCCGAGTAACCTTCATAGAAATAGCTGACATCGATTCCTTTCATATATAACTCGCGATTGTCAATTTTATCAGTCAGAGCGTTAGAAATTAAATAGCGTATTTCTAAGTCATTTATTGGACTGCGCTCCATTGCGGAAAGATAGTCTGCTTTATCGATTAAATTCCAGTCGACAACTTTTTGCAATTCTTCTTTCAAAATGAGATCCAGCCAAATTCTAGTGCTTCGTCCATTTCCTTCACGAAACGGGTGAGCGATATTCATTTCCACGTATTTTTTAACAATCTCGTCAAAAGAAGTTTGCGGCATTTGATCAATATGCTTTAACGAATGTTCCAGATACATCACCGGTGCAAATCGAAAATTTCCTTTTGCGATATTGACCGTTCGAATTTTTCCTGCAAAATCGTAAATTTCAGAAAAGAGAAAATCATGAATTTCAGATAAGCCTTTAAATGTGCCGACTTCGATTTCGTTTATTTTTCCTGAATCGTATAATTCCTTCGCTTTTTGCTTGCTGAGTTTTTCTTCTGCTTTTGCCAACTCCACTTGATTGGTTAAACCCAATTTATTCTCTAAAATCATGCAAAATCCCCTTAACTTTCTGACATAAGTTTCTGAAACACTCTCAAGCCTATTATATCGCGAATTTAATCATGTGTCAAAAACTATTAAGTTTCTGACCCGTTGAAGCAAGTTCTTAAAATCAGCAGATTGAATCCTTAGATGAACCTAATTAATTGAGCTGCTTTAGGAGATATGAAAAAAGAAATTGAAAAAGGATCAAAAACTCAATAGTTTTTGGCCTTTTTTCATGTAATTGTTTCATTAAGAGCTCAATCAGATGATTATTAAATAAAAAATTCTCCATCTTGTTTTATATTCCTAGTATAAGATAAAGGATATTGAATGAAAAAGATGTGCACAGCAATCGTTAATTAGTAGAAAGAAGAACACTACTTTAATTTAGAAAGATAGTTGTGTAATACATAGTACTAATAAAAGAGATTCAATGAATCATGTACGGATGAAGTGCATTTCGATTTGAAAAGTTAGCTTAACATTCTTTTTTTTGAACTAATTAACAACATAAATTTTAAAGAGGAGACCGCAATTTAGCAAGAATTTGTAGCCATATTCAGATGTTTTCTTTCGGCTTTTTCACAAGGTAGTGAAAATATCGATTTCCATATTCAAGAAAGTTCCTGTAAAGTTATAGATGTCAGAAAGAGCTTGTAAAAATGCCCATCTGAAAAATATTTTGAAGTACCAATAACGATCGTTTTTTAGAATGAAAGTTTCCAACGATTCGTTTTCAATCAAACCTTAATCTAATAATAATCTTCAGGCATTCTTGAATACAGAATGTCTATTTTTTGTGTGCTCCAAAAAACGATGAGTTTTGAGTCACTTCATAAAAAGGAGGAGGGAAATGAAGGGGAAAATATGGATCGTCATTAGCTGTTTGTTGGGGATCCTAATGGTGGCTATGACATCTACTTCCAGTTATGCGTCATCGGTTCAGTCTACAGAGACCGAGGGAACAATTCGGTTTACGGGACGCTATGAACCAGAAGGAACACCAGATCCGCCACCGACCGACATTGCCAAACCACCTGCGGGCGACAGACTGCCTCAGACCAATACGGTGAATCAACACCATTGGGTATGGCTAGGCTGGTTGCTCATTGGCTTAGTTGCCACCGTCGGTGTCAAAAAGAAATACCAAGAACACAAAAAATAGAAAACGAAAGAAGGAATTATTAATGAAATTTATCCGATTAGTAACAGTTGCAGCTTTATCTACCACTATTTTAGCAGGAGGCGCTCAAGCGTTTGCTGATGAAGAATCAAAAGAAGTACGCAATACAACTACAGAAGGTCAAATCACCTTCACACCTGGGGATGACGACACAGAAGTTGATCCTGGACCAGATGGTCCAGACGTAGAGATCCCAGCAGTCGTTGATCCAGATGGCAATAACAAAGGACCTTTGACTATTGCTTATGTACCAACGATGAACTTTGGTTCCCAAGTTATCTCTACTACCGATGAAACGTATAATATGGTAGCTGAAAAGTTCCAATTGACTGGGACTGAAGGCGAAGAAAACATGGTTCCTTATGTGAGTTTGGCACAAGTACAAGATACTCGTGGAACAAATGAAGGTTGGGACTTAAGCGTTAGCTTGTCTGAATTCCAAGCAACAACAGCGACTCAAAATGATGTATTAAAAGGAGCACGCATCAGCTTACACGATCCACAGATTACTTACAGCATTGATGACGCTGAACAAATGCCAGAAGCGCATGAAAACGGCATGGAATTGATTCCAAATACCACTGCGGTTTCAGTCATGACGGCTGCAGCAGAAAAAGGAGCAGGAACCTCTTCTGTTGTTTGGGGAGACCATGATGCACTTGCACAACAAATTGAAGATGGCGCAGAAGTAGTAGAAAATGCGGCGATCAAATTATTTGTTCCTGGTTCAACTGCGAAAGATGCGGTAACGTATCAATCTACATTGACATGGGAATTAAACCTTACACCAGAGAACGAACTTTAAGAAGCACAAAAAAACCTTTTTCCTTGTCACTCGTAGTATGGGCAGCGTTGCAGAATCTTGTAGCGCTGCTTTTTTTTAAGAAAGGATTATGAATGATGAATTACAAGAAACACCAAAAACATACGCATACCCTTATGTGGTTGCTGGCAGTGCTCTTCTTTTTTCTGCCACTCTCTGCACGTGCTGAAGAACAAGCCCTCAATATCTATGCCACCCCTCTTTTTCCGGAGAGTCAAGTAGATGAAGGCAAAGGGTATTATGATTTAAACTTAGCGCCGAATCAAAAAGAAATTTTACGTCTTGAAGTCGGTAATACCAGTGCCGAACCCATACGGGTTCAGGTGACGCCTCATACAGCCTACACGAATGTCTTAGGCAAAGTAGAATACGGCAAAGATGCACCTGAAGCGGATCCAACATTGGTTTATTCGTTGGCGGATTTGATGGAACCTTCTGGCATGATCGAGTTAGCTGGCAATGAAACAAGAGTCGTTGAGATTCCTGTACAAATGCCAGCAGAAGACTTTGAGGGTTTTTTGGCCGGGGGCTTACGCATTGCTGAATTCAAAGATGAAGTAGAAGAAAGTGACGAACCAGAAGGAGAAGGCGTAGCTATCAAAAACGAATTTGCCTATGTGCTCGGTGTTGTTGTCAGCAATTCTCGTGACTCTGTCCAACCGGAGTTAGAACTTTTGGATGTCTTTGCGGATCAGTTGAACTATCGCAATGTGATCAGTGCTACTTTGCAAAATTTCACGCCGACCTTTGTCAATCGTTTGGCGGTGGAAGCCACGGTGAAACGAGCAGGAGAGAACGACGTTCTCTATGAAGCCAACCAAGAAATGATGCAGATGGCTCCGAATTCTAACTTTGACTTTCCAATTTCCTTAGAAGGGGATCGTTTCCGTAGTGGAGAGTATATATTAGAACTAACAGCAACTTCAGGAGAAAATGAATGGTCCTGGACGCGAGAATTTACGATTGAAGCAGACGAAGCACGGAAATTGAACCGAGAAGATGTGACGGTTGATACGAGTATCAATTGGTGGATGGTCGGATCAATCATTTTAATAGTTCTTTTACTTATGATTATCCTTTATCTGATCATTAGAAAAAACAACGCACAAAAAAATATGTAATAGCAGCAAGAAGGAGTGGATTAAATGACTGTTAGCTTGAGAAAAACAATGCTTATGCTAAGTACGACATTGTTAACAATACAAGCCGTTTTTATGCCGATAGGTACTGTTTATGCAGGAACAACGTTGGACCCAGAAAATCAGGAACAAGTAGAACTTCCGCCTATGACAAACTATTTAGAAGAACAGGCTAATGATCCTCGCTTTTTCTTTACTCGTTCTCGAATGCAAGGAACGGTTGAAAACCCGATAAAAGTGACGTTCTTTTCTGACCAAGAAGTGCCGGGAGCACGAGTATTCTTGCCAGAAGAAGCAACGCTCCTTAAAGATCAATTAGCAGCAGGGATTTCAATTGAGCAGGGAGAACAGCCTCGAGAATGGATCGTTCAGTCAAAACGCGATCAAAATACATTTGTCCTTCCTTTAGTATTTGAAAAGGCGGGAAATTATGAGTTGTCTGTAGAAGAAGTGACGGCCCATCTAGATATCAGTGAACAAGAAGAGACTAATGAGGAAGAGTCGGTTGAAGAAACAGAATCTTCCGATGAGGACCAAACAGGACAAGAGGATTTAAAAGAAGAAGTAATAGAAAATAATCAAGACAATAAACAACCGGCAGAAGAAGTCCGTGTGCCTGTTATAGAAACTCCGCAGGAGCAACAAACAGATGAAGAAGAGTCCTATGAGGAAGCAGAGGTCCTTGAACCGACAGTCTTTGATGGAGAAACTGCAGAGGTCACTACGATGGCTCAATTCAGAGAAGCAGTTGCTAATCATGACATTGGAATCATTTCTGTTCAAGCCAACCTGACAGAATCTACCGAAAATGTACTAACAGTGGATCGACCGTTGCTTATTCAAGGGAATGGATATACCTTGACTTTCGGAAACAATGGGTTTTATTTTCAATTAGAAGAAGTTGAAGAAGATCGCACCTTACGAATTGAAAATGCGATACTTACTAAAACCGGGGCAAATCCTTTAATCAATGCTTCTATGGAAAGTAGTCGAAATTGGACGTTGGAATTAGAGGATATTATTGAAGCGAACACGAATACCATGCGATTAGCATCCTTACCAGAAGGACGCATTCTTTTTACAGGTGGGGTATCAAATTTTACCCGTACGGCTTCCACTCAGACATTCATTGAAGCAAAAGAACTCATAGCAACAAACCAAGCAGAAGTCACCATCAGTCGAGGTAATGCGACGATTTTCTTTTCTTCTGCAGGCGTATCGAACCCGAAACTTACCGTAAAAAATGGTGCAAAAATCACAATTACAACAGCTTCAGGGACAGCGAATACAATTGATTTAAGAGGAGAAGGGCCAGAAATAGTTCTTCACTCAAGCGGCCAATTAGAGGTAACTACAGTAGGGACGACAGCAGCACCTACCGATACGACGAACAATGCGATCGCACTTACAGGAACTACACCTAAAATAGCTATGAATTCTGAAAGTAGTTTGATAATTTTGAACACATCAGCTAAAAGAGGGATACACATGTCAGGCACTGATGCCCAACTTGTAGTTAATGACTCCGATCTTTTTGTTACTACTGCGACGCAATCCGCAGTAAATATTAGCGGAGATAGCCCGTTATTTTCAATAAAAAATAGTGAAGTCCAACTTGTTTCAACAAGCGGCCAACGAATTAATCTTATTGGATCGAGTCCAGCCCTAACCTTACACAATAGCAAATTATATATGGATTCCACATCAGGTCGAGGAATCTATCTAGAGGGAACAACCCCACAAGTATTTCTAGAGACTAGTCACCTAGACATGACAGATACTACTAATTCTCAATCAATGCTCCTGCAAGGTGAAGACGCGCTACTTTCTTTAGAAAAACAAAGTGAAGTTTCCATAACCAGCATAAGGGGCTCAACAGAAGAAAATATTCGAATTGGTGATAACAATGCACGGCCGGAACTTTCGATTACTGGTGGATCTAAGTTATCTGTCACTACACCAAGCAGTACGGGAGTTGCGTCAGATACTTCAAATAATGCTATTCATTTGCGAGGTGATGACCCTAAAGCAACAATTACTGGTGGATCAGAACTTGCAGTTTCCATAACCTCTGGGGCTAGAAGAGGGGTGTATTTAAATGGTGCGAACGCAGAATTGAATGTTGCTGATAGCCATTTTGATGTAACGACTTCTTCTGGCCAAGGGTTGACCCTATCAGGTGAAGCCGCGCTACTTTCTTTAGAAAAACAAAGTGAAGTTTCCATAACCGACACAGGGGGCTCAACAGTAGAAAATATTCAAATTGGTGATAACAATGTACGTCCAGAACTTTTGATTACTGGTGGATCTAAGTTATCTGTTACGACAACAAGCGGTAACGGAGCTGCGTCAGATACTTCAAACAATGCTATTCATTTGCGAGGTGATGACCCTAAAGCAACAATTACTGGTGGATCAGAACTTGCAGTTTCCATAACCTCTGGGGCTAGAAGAGGGGTGTATTTAAATGGTGCGAACGCAGAATTGAATG
>Ga0308156_1000976_pt1 | contig 40813 bp, 34 predicted proteins | sample PhyAR2_FD_201041 | JGI IMG/M metagenome (GOLD analysis project Ga0308156, IMG submission 201041) | Phyllosphere microbial communities from UC Gill Tract Community Farm, Albany, California, United States - DLSL A.R2 | ecosystem: Host-associated > Plants > Phyllosphere > Unclassified | place: USA... | reverse complement strand
CAGTTCGCCGTCATCTTCGGCGAACGCTTTATCCGAGCCATGGCGGCGTAATGTTCAGCCGCCCGCCCACACACGAAATTCCTGACACTCCCCGGTTCAGGCAAATGAAGACGCTACAAAAGTTCGCCTCCGTGCACGCCAACGTCCACAACCACTTCAGCCTGGAACGTCACCTCATCGACCGACAGACCTACCGAGAACGACGCTCCGCCGCGCTGGCGGAGTGGCAGATCCTCGCGAGCTAGGCTGCTGCACTTAAAGACCGAACTGCATCGTGTGGAGAGCGGTTCGCGTTAGACTGACAGCACCCATTTGGGGGATCAAGGCGCACAGGCACACGCCGCCGATACCGGCCAAGCCGGTCCAGTTCTTGTTCACGCATTCCTCCATGGGAGATTTGGAAGACGGCCCCCTTATGACCGGGACTTTTCATCAATGTGACAATGTTCACATGCGAATATGGCAAGGCTGGTGTCGATGCTCATGTCCGCGAGCTCGTCATCGACCGCGGCGCGGCTCTGACAGCCTGGTAATATGCACTGCCGCGTCTGCGTTTTCATTACGCGTGCGCCATCTGACGCGTTGGGATCCGGTCAAGACGCCGAGTTATAAGTATCGCTTTGACGCTCTGAACTTATTTCCATATTGTGGATAAATATTCCATTATGCGAAGGTGGAGCGATGGTAGGTTGGAGCCGCAGGGCGTTCCTGATGTCGAGTTCGGCCGCTCTAGTCATGCCGGTACGGAACGCGGCCGCAGCACCACTCGCGGAGGTGCAGCGCGAAACGACAGGACCGACCGGGAGCGCGACGTGGCTCGACAGCGCACCGCCAGATCGGCATGAGGGTGTAACCTGGGGGCAGCCCTGGCCGCGCGGTACGCATTTGGCGCGTGACTATCGGCTGGCAGCGGGGGAGGCACTCCAGAGCTGGCCGTTGGCATGGTGGCCGGACGGATCGATCAAATGGACCGGCCACGCGGTGGCAGCTGATGCGGCGCGGGCGGAAGGACTGCGTGTCGAAGCCGGGCGTGGGCGCGCATCGGCGAGCATGGTGCAGGTCAGCGAAACGCCCGATGCGCTGACCGTCATCGTCGGCGACACCGTTTGGACGGTTGGGCGGCACGGCGCCGCGATCATCCGTCAGGCGACGACCGGCGGGTCCGTCGTGATGCGCAACGTTGCGCTGACCGCCACGGCGCTCGACCGGTCGGAGGATGACGGCGAAGACCCGGCGCGGTTGCTCCGCTATGCCGGACGGATCGATCGCGCGGTGGTCGAACAAGGCGGGCCGATCCGCGCCGTGATCCGCGTCGAGGGCCGACACGAGGGGGAAGGCGAGCAATGGCTGCCCTTTTCGCTCCGTCTATATTTCCACGCCGGGGCGGCATCGGTGCGGATCGTCCACAGCCTGATCTTTGACGGCGATCCGGCGCGTCGCTTCATCCGGGGGTTGGGCCTGCAGGGTGAAGTGCCGATGCGCGATGCGCTGGTCGATCGACATGTCCGCTTCGCGGGGCAGGACGGGGGGCTGTGGGCGGAGGCCGCCCGGCCGTTGACCGGGTTGCGGCGCGATCCGGGCAGGGCGTTCCGTGAGGCGCAGATCGAGGGGCGGCCTGTCCCGCCAACCGCGACCATGGCGGCCGCCGTGCGCGACAAGCTCGACTATATTCCGGCCTGGGATGATTTCCGCCTGCGCCAGCCCAATGCCGACGGCTTTGCGATTACCAAACGAACTGGACCAGGACATGGCTGGATAGACGTGGATGGCGGCGCGCGGGCGGCCGGCCTCGGCTATATCGGCGGAGTGGGGGGCGGCGTCGCCTTTGCCATGCACGATTTCTGGCAACGCTGTCCGGTCGGGCTGGACGTGACCGGTGCGACAGGCGACACGGCGCGCTTCAACCTATGGTATCACGCGCCCGACGCCCCGGCCATGGATCTGCGCTTCTATCACGACACGATGGGCATGGCCGACTATGCGCATCAGAATCTCGGCCTCGACATCACTTATGAGGATTATGAGCCGGGCTGGGGGGAGGCGACCGGGATCGCGCGGACGACTGAATTTCGGCTCTGGGCGCTGCCCGCGACGCCGCCACGCGAGCGGCTGGTCCAGATGGCGGCACAGGTCGCCACGCCCCCGCGCGTGGTGCCCACCAACGCCGCGATCCATGCCGCTGGAATCTTTGGCATCTGGGACCGGGCCGGTTCTGCCGGACCGGGCCTGCGCGGTACGGTCGAAGCGCGGGCGGCGCGCGAGCTGGATTTCTACATCGCGCAGGTGGATCAGCGGCGCTGGTACGGCTTCTGGAATTATGGCGACGTCATGCACAGCTATGACGACGACCGTCATGTCTGGCGCTACGATATCGGTGGCTTCGCCTGGGACAATAGCGAGCTGTCGACCGACCTCTGGCTCTGGTACGCCTATCTGCGTACCGGTCGGGCCGATGTGTTCCGCATGGCGGAGGCGATGACCCGGCATACGAGCGAGGTCGACGTCTATCACCTCGGCCGTTTCAAGGGATTTGGCACGCGCCACGGTGTGCAGCATTGGGGCGACAGCTCGAAACAGCCGCGTATCTCCAATGCCGCGTTCAAACGCATCTTCTATTATGTGTCCGCCGATGAGCGTTGCGGCGATCTGATGCACGCATTGATCGATTGCGACCAGACGCTGCGCCATGTCGAGATCGGCCGCAAGGTCGAAGCGCGCGTGGGCGGTGCCGCACCGCCTGGCGGAACCGGCGCCGTCGTCGCGGACAAGCCGTTGCCGCCGGGGCAGGTCTTCGTCCAGTTCGGCACCGTCTGGGGACCGCTGGTCGCCGCATGGATGACCGAGTGGGAGCGCACCTGCGACACACGCTGGCGCGACCGGATCGTGGCCGGAATGCAGTCGTTGGCCGCCTTGCCCAAGCAATGGTTCGCGGGCGGGGCCCCCTTCGACCTGGCATCCGGGCGCTTTATCGGCGGTGGCGAGCATGTGAGTATGAGCCATCTGAACGGCGTGTTCGGCGTATTCGAGACCATGGCCGAGTTGCTCGAACTAGTCGAAGTGCCCGGCTATCGTGAGGCCTGGCTCGACTATTGCGCATTCTACAATGCGCCCGAGGCCGCGTTCCGCGCGAAGACGGGTGAGCCGGGCAAGGGGCGGGGGCTGACCCAGGCGCATTCGCGCTACACCGCCTATGCCGCCGTGCAGAGGCACGATCCGGCCTTGGCCCGTCGCGCCTGGGCCGAGTTTACCGGCGCGGGCGACCGGGCCGGACGCGACCAGCGGCGGGGCGTGACGAAGATCCTGCCGCCCGCGGTGCTGAAGCCGGTCGATGAACTGGCCGATGTCTCTACCAATGATGCCGCACAATGGGGGCTGGCGGCGACCGCCAATCTGGTGCTGCTGGTACCCTTGCTGGGCGGGGGCGCATGATCCTCCCCCTGGTCGCACTGGCCGTGGCAGCAACACCCGTCGCGTGGCAGGCGGATGGGTTCCGGGCCGACAATCTATCCCGCTGGCGGATCGAGGCGGAGCCGGGGGCTCGGATTTTCGCCCGAAACGGTATTCTCGATATCGATGCCGCGGACGGTGTGACCCTATGGTACGCCCGCGCGCTGACCGGTCCGGTGGCGATCGACTATGACGTGATGGCGGTGCAGGCCGGTGGCCCGCACGACACAGTCAGCGACGTCAATGCCTTCTGGATGGCGCGTGACCCGGCGGTATCCGGCGGCTCGGTCCTGGCGCGACCGCGCGATGGTCGTTTCGCCAGCTATGACGGGCTGGAGGCCTATTATGTCGGGATCGGCGGCAACCGGAACACGACGACCCGTATGCGGCGCTATGTCGGGCGGTCGGGGGATCGGCCGCTGCTCCCCCAGCATGACCTTGGCGACAAGGCGGCGATGCTGGTGCCCAATCGCTGGACGCATATCCGCCTGATTGCGAACGGAAACGAGATCGCGGTCGAGCGCGATGGGCGGCGGTTGTTCACGATGCAGGACGCCGCACCCTATCGCCAGGGCTGGTTCGGCCTGCGCACGACGCGAAGCCATTTGCGGGTGCGAAATATGCGGATCACGCCGCTGGCCCGAGAACAATGATGGTCGGATCGTCGTCGATCCGACCATTCCTGTTTTAGAATTTCAAGCTGAGGCCCGCAAAGAAACGCTGGCCTGGGTAGAAAACTTCGGACGTTCCGATGTTCTTGATATAGGTCCGGCCAAATTCCTTGTTGATGTTCTGCATTTCCATGAACAGGCTGTAATGCCACTGCGGGAAACGGAACGTCACCTTGGCGTCAAGATAGCCTTCGCCCTTGCGATAGATGGGCAGGTTCCCGTTGTTTGCATCGGCCACCGTCTGCAACCAGTCTGACCGGAAATTATAGGCCAGGCGAGCATTCAACCAGCCCTTGTCGTAGAAGATGCTGGCATTGTAGGTCCATTTCGACAGGCCCGGATAATCGTTCAGCGGCTGGCCGGTCGCGCTATTGGTCAGGTTGGTGCGTAGCGCACGAGCATAGGTCATGTTGGCGCTGGCGCCGAAACCGTCGAACGGAGCGGGCAGGAAAGTGAAAGCGGTCTGCGCGCTCGCCTCGATCCCGTCGAGCAGTGCGCCGAAGCCGTTTACCGGCTGGCGCACGGTATAGGTTACCCCGTCCTGGAACAGGTCGACGCCCGAGCGTACGATATTTTCGATGACGAAGCTGTTCTCATACTTCTTGTAATAGCCCAGGCTGACCAGCGTGTCCTTGTTGGGATACCAGGCAAGGTTCACCTCCCACTGATCGGCGCGATAAGGTTGCAGCTCCGGGTTGCCTGCGGAACAGGCACTGTCCGCGGCGGCGATGGTCAGATCGTCGAGGCAGTTGATGTTGGGGACGAGATTGGTCGGCTTGGGCCGGGCCATGTTCTTGGCCCAGTTGCCTTGCAGAACAAGGTTGGGTGTGATCGCCAGCTGAAGGTTGAAGGTAGGTAGAATGTCGACATAGTTATTGTCGAGCGATAGCTGCTGCGCACCGAGTACTACGGTTTCGGGCCGACCGGCCCCGTTCAGGCGTGTCTGGCGACGGATATTGGTTCCGGTTCCGACATCCTTGGTAAAGACATAGCGGACACCGGCATTGCCGGTCAGGCGCATGCCGAGCACTTGCTGTTCGAAATTGCCCTGGACGTAGCCTGCCGCGATCGTCTCAGCGATCTTCACCTGCGGGATTTGCGGCAAGCCGTCGGCCTGGCGCACCAGCGACTGGTTAAAGCCCGACAGGTCATAGAATTGCCCAAGGATCTTCGGATCGAAATTGGCAAAGGCCAGGCGGGTCGGGATGGAGGACGGAATGCCTTGAATGCCCGTGAACATCGGTGCGCCACCGGTCGTCGTACCCAGCGCGCCGATGAGGTTGGCATATTCGGTGCGCGTCAGGAAATAGGTGTTGCCGATCGAGCGCTGCGGCACGCTCGCCGCATCGACGATCTGGGTATTATACGACACGTTCGCGCTCGTCTGATAGACGGCGGGCGTCGAACCCGACGCGGGCGTCAGCAAGCGAGAGCCGCCGCCCTGATAGGTGTAATAATCGGCCCAGCGGAACTGGCCGCCAAACTCGATGCTCCGCAGCGGCCCCAGATCGGTGTCGTAAGTCCCGTCCAGTTTCAGCTGGTTCTCGCTATTACCCTGATCGCTCGGACGATACTGAACGGTCGGGCCGGCGGCCATGAAGTTTCCGGTCCGCGTGTAGTCGGTATAGATGCCCGGATCGGCGGGGTTGACGTTACTGGGATAGATGAAGACCGGCACGCCCAGGTCGTTGTTGCGATCGACCTGCATACCGGCGATGCCGGTGCTGAGCGAAATCAGGTTGGTGTTGCCGATCGTGCGCGATTCACTGCGCGAGGCGAGGCCCTTCAATCGCAGGCGGTCGACGTTCCATTCGAAACCGCTGATATAATAACGCGACTTCTGGTTGTACTGGAAGTCGCGGCGCTGAACGCCCAGGATGTTGGACGAGCCGTTATAGTTCGGTGCGGCCCCGCTACCGATGTTCACCGAGTTGAGCGCCGTCGTATAGCTAGTGACTACATGGTTGGCATCGACAGTCGATGTGCCGTTCTGAATGACCGCCGTGTTCGGGGCCGCCAACTGGTAACGCTGGATGCGGCCCATATCGAGCGAATAGTTGACGTCCTGAAGCCGTTGGTCGCGGTTGTTCCATTGCACTTCGGCATAGGCGCGGAAATTGTGCGCAAACTCATACTGCGCCGTGATGTCACCGGACAGGCGCTTGTCGCGGCGCACGAGGTTGCGATAGCGCGGTGCGTACGGAGCCCAGTCATAGAACTGGCTCTCGCAGGCGGCACGACGCGTCGCCGCGCTCTGGCTGGCCGTCGCGCCGACGCCGGAGCAGCTGGCAAAGCTGTTGAACGCGGAATAATTCGGATCGGCGACCGTCTTTTCGTTCGAACGGTCGAAGTCGGCGATGCGGCTCCAGTTCGTGTTGCTGGCATAATCCTGTCGCGTGGTCACGTCGCTATAGGTAATATTGGCCAGGACGCCGAGGCCGTCGATCAGGAAATGGGGCGTACCCACCAGCAGAGTCGCACGGGGGCGCCAGTCCTTGGTCGTTTCCAGGTGTTGGCCGGACAGGTTGACTGTAGCCACCCCTTGTTTCAACTCCAACGGCTTGCGCGTCTCGATTAGGACGGTGCCGCCCAGACCGCCTTCAGTCAGCTTGGCCTGATACCCCTTATAGACGTCGATCGACTTGACGAGTTCGGAGGCGAATTCGCGGAAGTCGCCCGCGCGGGCCCCCAATGCGGAGGACTGGCCGACGCCGTTGATCTCGACACGATTGAGATCGGGCTCTACGCCACGGATCGAAATCTGATTGCCTTCACCGAATTCGCGGCTGAGCTGGACGCCGGTGACACGGGCCAGGCTGTCGCCGATATTCTTGTCGGGGAAGCTGGCGATATCGTCGGCGACGATCGAATCGACGACGGTGCCCGCGTTGCGCTTGCGCGAGATGGCGGATTGCAGCGAGGCACGCGTACCGACGACGATGATATCCCCGGCGCTCGCGCCTCCCAGCGAATCGGACGACTGGCCGCTTGTTCCGCTATTGTCGCTCTGCCCGTTTGCTTGGGCATTCTGCGCAAAAGCCGGGGTCCCCAGCGCCAACCCGGCAGCCAGGACGCCCCAGGCCGATGTCCGCATCATGCCCCGCAGGAATGGCCGATCATGAGTCTGATGAGATCCGGTGATGGCGACGAAACCGTTCATGGTGTCCTCCCTCTCGCCCCGGTGCCGCCGATGTGTCTCGGCTGACGGTTCTGGGGCCCCCTAAAGTGTAAAGAGGTTGTATATGACCACAATGTGGAATGCAATCATATAGATTGGAATTTTGTATAGGATCGCTATTCTTGTGCCCGTCATCAAAATGGCAGGGCAAGCGACCGGAAAGACGGCGTTTTTCGAAGAGGAGGTAGCGGATGGGGAAGCGGATTGGACAGGCGCTACGCGGCGGTATTGGGTCATGGGTCGCGATCACCGCTGCGTTTCCCCTGATGGCGATGCCGCCGGGCGAAAACCGGCAGGTAGAAAGGCTGAACCGTGGCGTTGTCGCGGTTCCGGCCGTGGGAGGCGGCGTCCTGGTCAGCTGGCGGTTGCTGGCAGCCGATGCGGAGGGGGTTGGCTTTGACGTCTATCGCGATGGTTGGAAGATCACCGCGCATCCCGTCATCGATTCGACCAATTTCCGAGACCCGGCGGGCACATCGATCAGTCGCTATTCGGTACGTATGGTCGCATCCGGCGCTGCTGGCGCGCTCACCACCGAAGCGCCGGTCTGGGCGAAGGGCTATCTTTCCATCCCGCTCGATCCGCCGCCAGGTGGCTTCACCCCCGATGGTGAAGCCTATAGCTATACCGCAAACGATATGGGGATGGGCGATCTTGATGGTGACGGGCAGCCTGATCTGGTGCTGAAATGGGACCCGACCAACAGCCATGACAACAGCCAGGCTGGCTATACGGGGCCGGTCTATCTCGACGGCTATACGCTGGCGGGCAAGAGGTTGTGGCGGATCAATCTCGGCATCAATATTCGGGCAGGCGCTCACTACACCCAGTTCCTGATCCAGGATTTCGATGGCGACGGCCGCGCCGAGGTGGCGATGAAGACCGCCGACGGCACGATCGATGGCACGGGGCAGGTGATCGGCGACGCCAAGGCCGACTGGCGCGAACATGGCGGGGAGGTGCCGCAGACCGACAGGACCGGCGCGCATGTCACCGCCGACGGGCGGATGGTCGCCAAGCTCGCCGGGCGTATCCTGACCGGGCCTGAATATCTGACCGTGTTCGACGGACGGACTGGCAAGGCTCTGGCGACCGCGCCCTATGATCCGCCGCGCGGACCACGAAACGATCCGGGCTTTGCGCAGATGGCGAAGCTGTGGGGCGATGCTTATGGCAACCGGGTCGACCGGTTCCTGGCTGGTGTCGCCTATCTCGACGGGCGGCACCCGAGCATGATCTTCGGGCGCGGCTATTATGCGCGCACCGCGATCGCCGCCTGGGACTATCGTAACGGCAAGCTGACCGAGCGCTGGCGGTTCGACACCGACCAGCCGGGCAATCAGGACTATGCCGATCGGGGCAATCACCAGCTCAGCATTGCCGACGTCGATGGCGATGGGCGCGACGAGGTGATCTACGGCTCGATGGCGGTGAATGCCGACGGCAAGGGGCTATGGACGCAACCGCTCTATCATGGCGACACCATGCATGTCGGCGACCTTGATCCGTCGCGGCCGGGGCTTGAGAAATTCGGCGTGCATGAACAGATCGCCCATAATGGCGGCATCGGCTCGGCACTGCTCGATGCGCGCACCGGTAAGATATTATGGACTAAGCCCGCGAAGTCCGACACCGGTCGCGGCCTATCCGCCGATATTGACCCGCGGCATGTCGGCGAGGAGATGTGGGGCGCGAACCAGCCTGACTTGTACGACGTGCATGGCAAGCCGATCGGCCCGCACCCCCGCCAGACCAACTTCGCCATTTGGTGGGACGGCGATTTGCTTCGGGAACTGCTCGACGGCACGACCATTTTCAAATGGAACTGGAAGACCGGCACGACCGAGCCGTTGCTGGTGACGGAGGGTACGGCGTCGAACAACGGGACCAAGGCGACCCCGGCGCTGCAGGCGGACTTGATCGGTGACTGGCGCGAAGAAGTGGTGTGGCGCAGTGCCGATAATCGCGAATTGCGCATCTACACCACGCCTTGGTCGACAACTCACCGGATCACGACGTTGCTCCAGGACCCGGTCTATCGCGCCGGGATCGCTTGGCAGAATACGGCTTACAACCAGCCGCCGCACACCGGCTTCTATCTCGGCATGGCCAAGCCGTCCGACGAGGCAGAGTAATGGGGCGGCGCAGCCCGGTCAAAGAACCGGGTTGCGTCCCCAAAGCTGGTCGTAGCGCCAGCCCGACAGGTCCTCAACCACCTCGCGGGTGTGTGGGGTGGCGGGTTCGCGTTCCCCAGCACGCAACCGCTCGATCTCGTCCATCAGGACCGCATGGCTGGCGGGATCTAGCCGGAAGCGGAGCGAGACCCACAGGCCGAAGGCAAGCAGCGCCAGCGTGCCGCCGACCATGACCGCGACGATGGCATGGATGGTCTGAGGCGACTGGCTGGCCGCGCCGGTGACGAAGCCCGACGCCTGCAGGATTTGTCCCACCGCGATCAGCGCGGCGGCCTGCGACATTTTCCGCACGAAGGTCATCACCCCCGCAAAGGCGCCCTCGCGACGGCGACCGGTAACGATCTCGTCGACATCGGCCATATAGTTGTAGGTCGCCCAGGGGATGTAGTTGAGCGCCCCGCGTCCCAGCCCGGCGAACGCCACCGGCAACACGAACACCCAGCCGCTCGCGCCCTGTCCGGTCCACCAGAGACCGAGGAACAGAAGGACACCCAGCGCAAAACTGCCCACTGCGATCCGGTAGGCACGGGCGGGCGACGCGCGCAGCGCGAAATTGATCGCCAGCAGCACCGCCAGCGTCTGCACGGCATAGGTCAGCCCTGCCAGATTCGATACCGCCAGCGTCGTGCCGCCCAGCGCGAAGACGACGAAATAGGCAAAGGCCGCGTTGAAGATATCCTGACTGATATAACCGCCCAGATACATGCCCAGATGCAGCCGGAACGCGCGGATACGCAGCGTCGAGAACAGGTTGCGGTACAGGTCGCGGATTGCGGCCAACGGCGTCATGCGCTCGCGGGCGAGTTGCCTGGTCTCGGCCGTGCGCGGACGTTCCCAGCTTAACAGATACAGCATCGTCGCCGAGAGCATGAACAGTATGGAGAACAGGATGCCCATGTACAGATATGTGTCAGGCGAATCCTTGCCCAGATGCTCGATCAGGCGGCCCGGAAGGATGGCGGCGAGGATCGCCGAAATTTGGCCGCACATGATGCGCCAACCGGCGAACTTGGCCTTGGTCCGGTAGTCGCTCGCCATCTCCGCCGCGAGCGTCTCGAACGGGATGATCTCGAGCGCATAGACCAGTTCGAACAGGACGTAGGTGACGAGATAATACCAGAAGCTCTGGCCTGCGACCCACATGATCGCGAAAGACGGCAGGAGCGGTATGGCAGCCAGCACGAAAGCGCGCCGCCGCCCGAACCTGCGTCCCGCCCAGGTGTTGCCGAACCGGTCGGAAATATAGCCGATGGTCGGGCTGGCCACCGCGTCGAGCACGCGGGCGATGCCGAAGATCAGCGTCGCCTGTGCCGCCGACAGGCCGCAAAAGGTGGTGTAGAAGAACAGCACCCAAGTGCTGATGACCGCCATCGACCCGGCGCCGAGGATGTCGTTCGATCCATAGGCGGCAAAATTGTACCAGCGGACCGGACGGGCGGGGGCGATGGCGGCGTTTGCCATCAGATGTACGTCCGCAGGAATTCGCCGAGCGCGCAGATCGCCAGGCTCTGGCCGTACGGCATCGAGGTGAGCGCGATGTCCTTGTAGAACTGCATCGTGTCGCCCATCGCGGTGCCGAAGCTCACCTGCTTCAGCTCGCCCTTGTCATCGATATTGGCGAGCACGGCGCGGATCGCCTTGATCCCGACCGCCTCGTAATGGCGCGGCAGATAGCCCTTCCGCACCGCCTTCAGGATGCCATAGGCGAAGCCTGCGGTGGCCGACGCTTCCAGGTAGCTGGTCGGATCGACGATCAGCGTATGCCACAGCCCGCTTTCGTCCTGATGCTCGGCCAGCGTCTTCACCTGTGCCGCCAGCGTGTCGATCAGGAAGGTGCGGAACGCGTCGCCCGGTGGCAGATCGAGCATCTCGATGATCTCGGGGATCGCGATCGTGACCCAGCAATTGCCGCGCGCCCACAGCGCGCCCGCAAAGTTGTGGCGACCATCGAAGGTCCAGCCATGATACCAGAGGCCGGTCTGGCGATCGAACAGATATTTGATGTGGATGAGGAACTGGCGCTTGGCCTCCTCGATATAGTGCGGGCGGTCTAGGATCTGGCCGATGCGGGCGAGCGGCAGGACGCTCATCATCAGCGTGTCGTCCCACATCTCCTGCGGGTTCTCGTCGTTGAAGACGATGTGCTGGAAGCCGCCTTCCTCGGTCTTGGGCAGGCCGTCATCGGCCATCAGCCATTCCGCCCAGATGTCGAGATAGGGTAGGTAGGTCTGGTCGCCGGTCTGCTCATACAGGTTGGCGAGCGTCAGGAAGGGCGACATGGTGTTGATGTTCTTGGTCGGCGTGCCCGCGGCGAAGCGGTCCTCGAACCATTTCAACATCACGTCCCAGGCGGCCTGGTCGCCGGTCTGCTCCCAATAACGGTACAGGCCGAACAGGCCGATGCCGTGTGTCCATTCCCAGTCGTTCCACCCCTTGGTGTCGATCACCCGGCCATCCTCCAGGCGGAGCAGAAACTCGCCGGTCTCGTCCTTGATGTTGACGAGGTTGTCGATCAGCTTGGCGATCTGCGCCGTCACCTCGGCGCGGGGAATGTCGTGATTGAGGGCTGCCACGGGAAATGCTCTCCGAAGATCAATGGGATGGATAAAGATCGCGGTAGGTGGGAGCGGCCACGTCGGTGACGCTCACGCCGCCACGCGCGTGATGCAGGGTGACGAGCCTGACCGGCTCGATGCCGTTGCCGGGCGCGCCGTCGCTGGTCACGGCCAACGCCAGCGTATTGCGGCCGCGATGGTGCAGGATGCCCTCGGGGATCGGGAAGACGCGCTGCGGCCCGACATTGGCGACGAACTGGCCCATGTTCCAGCCGTTGACGAAGATCAGCACGCGGTAGCGGCCCGGCGAACGCGGGGTCTTGGCATCACCGATCTGGAGGCCAATCGTCGCGTCCTCGTTCTTTGGTACGGACAGGTCGAAGGTCGTGCGATACCAGCTGGTCCCCATATAGGGTTTCGCATCCGCCAGCTTCATCGATGACCATGCGCCGTCGGCAAAGTCCGGCAGTGTCCAACCCATGCGCTCACCGTAAAGGCCGCCATTGTTGCTGGGGCCACGTGCGACATCCCTCAGGTTCTCGCCGCCTGCACGACCCTGGATCTTCCACGCGATCGGTACGGCGAAACTGTCGCCGCTGGCGTCGGCGAGCGAGACAGAGATCAGCCCGCGCGGCTCCTTGTGCGCGTCGTCGACGTCGAGGTCCCAGTTATGGCCGTTCACCCGCACCATCGCGGCCAGCACATGCTCGCCGGGGGCCTGTGCCTCGGGCGGCAGGGCGAATTCGGCGACGCCGGTGGTGATCGGCCGGGGCAGGCCGCCCGCCAGTTCGTGCTGGCCGATGAGTTTCCCGTCGAGGAAGAGTTGCAGCATCCCCGCGCCGCCCGCGCCGTGATGGATCGTCGCGGTCTTCGCCTGCGCAGACCCTTGAAAGCGCCCGCGATACCAGACGTCGCCGTCGTGGAAGCCATAGGCGTCCGCGCCGAGATTGGGCTGGCCGGTCGGCGGGCGGACGGTCGCGACGTTCCGCGCCGAGCCTGCGACGGTCCAGCCGGAATCGTCGAAATCGGGTCGGGTCTCGGGCGATCCCTCGGCATAGCGCCACGTCGCCGCCATCAGATCGGGCAGCGTCAGGCTTTCCGGGGCGGGCAGAGGCCGTTTGGCGATCAGGCTGCGGCTTGCCGAGCGGGTGACGGGCACCGCCTGCCCGTTCCAGCGGATCGACCGGACGGAGCCCCAGACTTCCAGAGGCGCCGCCGTATCCGTATCGCCGGTCAGGTCGAGTGTGCTGCCACGCACGACCGCATGGCGGACCAGCGCCGGGCCGCGTTCGAGCAGGCCGTCCTGCCGGAAGAAGCTCTGCCCCGCCGCGACGTCGCCGATCAGCAGCAGGAGCGGCGGGCGAGCCCCGCCCTCGATCCGTACGCGGGCAAGGCCCTGATGGACATAGGTGAGGCGCAGGTCGCCCTTGGCGGGATCGAAGCTGCTCGCGACCTGCCCCTCGATCACCGTCACCTTTGGCGCGCTGGCATAGCGAAGCACCATCTCGCCGGGTTCGCCCGCGCGGCCGTAGAAGAGTGCGACATCCTCCGTGCCGCGGCGGATCGTAGTCTGGAGTTCCGACGAGGCATAGACCAGTCGCTGCCGTTCCAGATTCACCCCCGCGACCAGCAGCTTGGCATCACGGCCATGGAGTTCGCTGGCAAAACTGTAGCGCCCGTCCGGCAGGTCGGCAGTGATGGTGAAGCGTGCGTCGCCGGTCGCGTTGGACGGCTTGGGCGCGACGAAGAGCAGGCGCATGTCGGTGTCGGGATTGCGGTCGTGATAGACCTGCACCGCGTCGCTCCCCGCGATGGTGACGGGCGGGGCTTTCTCCAGCCGGGCGAGATCGGGTACGGCGGCGAGGAACTGGCCGATCTGCTTCAGCTCCAGCGCCTTGGGCCGCAGGTTGCGCGCCTCGTCGATCGCCGAGCCGTAATCATAGGAGGTGTAGACCACAGGCGCGGGCAGCCAGCCCCAGCTGGTGCCGCCATAGCCCATATAGATGCTCTGGATCGCGATGCCGTTGGCGATGTTGGTGCCGTAGAAGACACGCTGATAGCCGCTGCCGCGCTGGATTGCGTTGCACGGATACATGCCGTTCGACCCCCAATAGTCGAACCAGCCTCCACCGAATTCGGCGAGGAAGCCGGGCGTCTCGGGTGAGGCACTGGCCCCGCCCTTCGCGCCGCCGGGACCGTACAGGCCCCAGTCGGGGGCGGGGGCGCCTTTCGTGGGCTTGTTGTCGACGCCGCAGACGCCGCCGGGATAACCGTCGAAGGCGTACAGTTCCTGCGGCCCCGGTACGGTCAGGGACACGTCTGAGCTTTTCGGCACCCAATATCCGTTGCGGCCCTGATCGTTGTGGAACATCGGCACGGTGATGCCGTCGGCGCGCGCCTTGTCGTACAGGTGCTGCATGTAGCGGCTCTGCGACGGTGTGGTCAGCGCCAGTTCGTTCTCGATCTGGTGGAGGATGACCGTGCCGCCACGTCCCAGCTGGTGCTTGGCGATGATCGGGTTGATATGGCTCAGCCACTCATCGACGGCGGCCAGATATTCAGGATCGTCGGTGCGCGCCTTGCCCGGCTGGTTGACCAGCCAGCCCGGAAAGCCGCCGCGCGACAGTTCCGCGTTCACATACGGCCCGGCGCGGGTGATGACGTAGAGCCCTTCCTCCTGCGCCATGGTCAGCAGCCGGTCGATGTCGCGGATGCCGCTGAAGTCGTACACGCCCTTTTTCGGACTGTGGAATCCCCAGTCGATATAGATGGCCACGGTGTTGAACCCGCTCGCCTCCATCTTCTGCAATATGTCGCGCCACAGATCGGGCGAGGGCAGGCGGAAGGGGTGGAACTCGCTCGACCAGATCAGCGTCGGCTTGCCGTCAATGCGTAGCGAATAGCGGTCGAACGTGACACGCTGGGGCGGCGGCGCTGCCTGCGCCGTACCCGTGCTCGCCACCAACAGGGCGGCGATCACGCTCATGGCAGGTAGAACATCGGCGTCAGCGGGGCTTCAACCGGGCGGTTGTCGGGGCGGACCTCCATCAGGTCGGCCATATAATCCCACCAGCGCTGCATGACCGGCTGGCCCGGCAACGTGTCGCGGGTATCGTCGGGATGGAGGCGCAGGACGGCGAACAGCGCGCTCGTCTCCTCGTCGAGGAAGATCGAATAGTCGTAAATGCCCGCCCCGCGCAGTGCCTCGGCCAGGTCGGGCCAGATGGCGTCGTGGCGGCGGCGATATTCCTCTGCCATGCCGGGCTTCAGCATCATGCGAAAGGCGATGGGCTGGGTCATGAGACGTCTCCGGGGATGTTGAGGCCATGGCGGTGCGCGAAGGTGGCAAAACGCGCCAGCCAGGGATGGGCACGGCCGTCCGCCTCGATCAGGCGCGGGCCGTGGCCGCCGGTCTCGACGATGTGGAGTTCGGCGGGGCGGGGCAGGGCGTGGACCGCCTGGAACATCGCGATGCTGTTGGCGACGGGCACGACCGGATCGTCGGCGGCATGGCCGAGAAAGGTCGGCGGCATATCGGCGGGCAGGTTCAATTCGGCCGAATAGCGCGCCGCCTTAGCCGCATCGGCATCGCGCCCGAGCAGCTCGCGCTTCGATTGGCCGTGCGCGAACTCTTGCGTCATGGTGATGACCGGGAAGAGCAGGCCGACCGTCCTGATCGTCGTCGGCTGGCGGTCCGCCGCGTCGACGGGCTCATAGATTTTGAGCGCCGACCGTGCGGCGAGGCGCGCGGCGAGATGCCCGCCAGCCGAAAAGCCCATCGCGGCGATATTGGTCGGATCGATGCCCCACTCGCTCGCACGCGCGCGGATCACGCGCAGAGCACGCTGGGCATCCTGCAGGGGCGCGTCCGGACCCGCCGCCCAATCGTCATGCGGCAGGCGATAGAGCAGGTCGAAGGCGGTGACTCCCAGGCTGGCGAACCAGCGCGCGACCGGCGACGGTTCGCGGCCCAGCGCGACGCGGGCATAGCCACCGCCGGGGATCAGCAGCACCGCCGCACCGGTCGGCTTGGGTGCCGGGCAGACGGTCAGCATCGGCGTCGCGATATGTGGCCAGGCGATATTGTCGGCCGGGCCGTTCGGCGCGCGCAGCACGAACGCGTCGACCACTGGCGGATTGGGCATACCTGGCGGCGTCGCGGGCCAGATTGGGAAGCGGCTCACCGCAGGCGTGGCGGCCATCGCCACGCGAGGCGTCGCGGCGAGCGACAGTCCGGCGGCGATCAGGGTGCGGCGATCGAGTATCATCGTCAGTTCCCCGCGGGTCTTTCGCTGCTGTGCATCGTGCTAGCCGCCAGGCGGAAGTTTTCCGGTGCGGGCGGCTGGCCCGGGTCGAAGGGGGACAGGTCGCTTCGCACGAAGCGCGCAAGTGAGGGTAATGCCCGCATCCGCTCGGCGATGTCGCGGGCCAGCACCCACGCGCCGTAATTGTCGTGATGCGTCACGTCGCGCCCGTTGTCGTTGAAAGCCAGCGGCGCGTGATCCTTGCCCAAGGCCTCGTAGAAGAGGATCGAGTCCGCGTTCAGGTCGATCACCGGCACATGCTCTTCGGCGCCGACCGCGCGAACGGCGGCGTGATAGTCGCCCAGCGTAGGCCGGATATGTCCGTCTGCCGTCCATTGCCGCCGCTCGGGCGAGGTGATCAGGATCGGCGTCACCCCGCGCCGCCGCAGCTCGGCGATATAGGTGCGCAGATAGTCGCGATAGGTGGTCGCCGCGTCGGCGTAGGTCTGCGGCCATTGCACCTTCTGGTCGTTATGGCCGAACTGGATCATGGCGATGTCGCCCGGCTTCGCGCTCGCCAGCACCTTGTCCAGCCGCAGCTCCGTCAGGAAGGATTTCAACGTCTCGCCCGATTCCGCATGGTTGGCGACAGCCACGGTCGGCGCGAGAAAGACGGGCAGCATCTGCCCCCAGCTCGCCGCCGGTTCGGCGGGCTGGTCGGTGACGGTAGAGTCGCCCAGCAAGAACAGGGTGGGCACCTCGACGGGCGCGATCGACACGGTACGCAGGCCGGGCGCGGTGCCCAGGATTTCGAGCGTCAGCCGGTCGTCCCAGTTGAACGACCCGACCTCGCGCGGCTTCAGGCGCACGGCGCTGCCGCCCGGCGCATTGGCAGGGGGCGCAGTCAGTTGCGGGTCGCGGACATTCACGAGGAAGCGGCGCGTCACGATCTGGCCCGGCCGGGTGCGGATCGCGTCCAGCATCAGGCGGCGATTCTCCGCCTTGATCGTCGTGTCGGTGGCGCGCTTCGGATCGCCCAGCGTCACCGTCACCTCATAATTGCCGGGCGACACCGCGACCGAGAAAAAATGGGGATCGGCTTCATAGCCATAGTTGTGATCGAAGCGATGGTCCCGCGCCACGGCGACGGCGTCCGCTTCCCGAACGTTCGCCGCCAGCACGAAATGACGGACGGGCGACGGAGGCTGGGCCGCAGCGATGTTCGCCATGCCCAGCACCGTCACCGCGATCAGCCGGCGCATGACGGCCCGCCCGCAGGCGTCGTCCGGGTCAGAGCCGGGCGATCCTTCAGGATATGCCGCGCGATCGGCAGATGCGTCTTCGCAAGCCCGCCCGCGATCAGGTCGGCGATCCTTCGCGCGCCCAGTTCGCTGAAATGCGTGTCGTCATCGACCGCTTCGGTATAGCCGGGCAGCCCTTCGCCCTTGGCATAATGGAGATAATAGATGCGCGAGCCGTCCGGGCCGATGCCGTCGATCCAGCGCTCTGACAACTGGGTCAGGTCGATCAGCGGCACATGCTCTTGCTCGGCCACGCGTTTGGCGGCCTCCGAATAGGTCGGGAAGCTCGGCACGACGTGCCCGTCCTTGAAGGCGCGGCGGGTCACCGGGGTCAGCAGCACCGGCTTCGCCCCGGCGGCACGAGCGACCGCGATGAAGCGCTTGAGATTCGCCTCATAGTCGGGGATCGGGGTGTAGCGTTCGGGTTTGGCCTGATTGGCGTCGTTATGGCCGAACTGGATCAGCAGCGTGTCGCCCGGCTTCAGGTCCTGGGCGATGGCGTCCAGTCGCCCCTCCGCCATGAAGCTCTTTGTGCTGCGCCCGCCGATCGCGCGATTGACGACCGTGACCTCCGGCCCGACGGCGCAGCGGAGCATCGAACCCCAGCCGGACAGCGGATATTTATCCGGCCGATAATCCTGCGCGGTCGAGTCGCTGGCAATGAAGATGCGGGCGGGGGGCATCGCGCGAGGGGGCGTTCCGGCGAGCAGGAACGGCAGAGCGGCGACCAACAGTCCGACAGCCGCCCGATGACGCTTCGCCATGCACCCGCTCCCTTGTCATGCCTTGCGAGCCCGTTGCTGGCCCGCTTTCCCGAACTATGAGAGGAAATCCCACATAGTGCAAGACAAGTTTGTTATCTGGAATGGATTTACCGGCCCTCTTTTTCCCTCCAGCCCAGGTCGCGGCTGATGGCGTGGGCGGTGCCCAGCACCTCGCCGGTCAGCGCGGTCATCCGGTCGTCCGACATATATTGCGCCGCGCTCGATACGCTGATCGCAGCGACGATCCGGCCGCTGGCGTCGCGGATAGGGGCTGCGACGCAGCGTATCTGGTCCTCGTTCTCCTCCAGGTCGAAGGCGCAACCCAGACCGACATAGCCGCGCATCCGTTCGAGCCAGATCGCATAATCGGGAGCTTTCGGATCACCGCCGCGCTCCTCCTCGAACCGCTGACCCCACGCCCGGGCATCGTCATCGAGCATCAGCGCCTTGCCAAGCCCGGTGGACGTCATCGGCTGGCGGTCGCCGACCCGGCTGGAGATGTCGACCCGGCGGCGACCAGGGATCTTGTCGAGATACAGCGCCTTGTCGCCGTCGCGTACGCCCAGATGGACGGTATCCTCCGACGCGGCGGCCAGAGCTTCGATGTGGTCGCGGCCGATCTGGACCACGTCTGCCTGCTGCTGTGCCAGGAAACCGAGTTCGAGCAGCTTCGGTCCCAGACGATAACCCTGGCGCGGCGTGAAGATCAGGAAGCGCCGGTCGATCAATGCGCTCGCCAGCCGGTGCGTCGTGCTGCGCGTCAGGCCCAGTCGCTCGGCCAGCTCGGCCAGTGCGATGGGGCGATCGGCAACCTCGTCGATCAGGTCGAGACCGCGCAGCAGCGTCTGGCTGCCGGTCGGCCCCTTGGTCTCGCCGGATTCGGCTTTGGCGGTCTTGGCGGATGCAGGCATCGGAAAGGCTCTCCAGGCGCGCCACAGTGTCTGCGTACGCGTACCATATTGTGGGAGTATTTGCCCAAGCGGGGTGCCGCTGTCGAGAACAAAGCGCGCCGATGCCGTGCTATTGTGGCCAGAATGGCGCATCCTGTGCACTCGCCTGGGTCACCCGGTCGAGAATGATCGCCGCGCGCGCGTCCAGTCCATCATGCGACAGCGCCAGCCCATCGATCCCCAGCCCCTCAACATGCCGCGCCCATAGTCCCCAGGCGGGCAGGGGACCGAACATGCTCGGCTCCGGATAGGCGTCGGGACGTTCCTCGGGCACCCGCGCGGAATCCTCGGACGTGCCGCCGCCGCGGTAATGGAGGCTCAGGCGTGCGAGCGTCACATCGCAAATCGGGTGGTGCTGCAGTCCAGCGATGATCAGCGGGTAAGGATGATCGATGCCGGTCGCCTGGATATCGCTCAGGGTGATATCCCGCATCGCGCCCACGCCCGTCCCTTCCGGCCCACGCCCGCGATGCCCCAGGCGGAGGAAAATCGGGGCGCTGGTCACGTCGGCCATGGACAGCCGCCGCGCCGTAACCCCTTCCATGATACCGCCATCGACCGTTTCCAGCGCCAGTCCCCGGCTACGCTCGAAGCGGCAATCCTCGATCAGGATGTCGCGAAATCCGCCATTGCTCTCGGTGCCGATCTTGATCCGGCCGGTGGGGCCGTCCCGGTCGGGCGCGAGCCGCTGAGTCGTGCCGAATCGCCCGTCCAGCATCGTGCCGCGGTCATAGCCTGACACGGTGCAGTCGCGTATGACGATATTCTCGACATCGATCGGGTGGCCCATGGCCAGGCTGCTCTTGATGACGATGGCGTCGTCATTGGGCGTGTTGACCCGGCAGTGCGTCACGGTCGCGTGACGCACACCATCCAGGTCGATACCGTCGCGTTCGGCATCGATGGTCAGCCTGTCCAGCGCAACACGCGTGCAGCCGGTGAGCAGGACGGCGATATGTCCGCCACGGTCTATGGTCAGCCGCTCGATCGTGACGCCGTGGCAGTCGCGCAGGCCGATCGCCTTGTTGCCTTGCCCGCGCATCGCCTGAAACCCCGGCTCCAGCGCGGCGATGGCGGCGGGGCTCATATAGTGCATCGACAGCGGACGTTCGCCCCGTTGCGCATGCCAGCGCGATCCCGGACCGTTGCGGGTCAGGCCGCATCCCTCGATCCGACCCAGCCCGGCGATGGCGATGTCGTGCAGCCCGTCGCCCCAGATCAGGCTGTTATGCCAATGGCTGTGTCCGAAATCCTGATAGAGTTGGTCGCCGCGCGGTTCGGGATCGTCATAGCGCCCGGCGTGGCGCGCCGGATCGGCGGCCTCGATCACCGCGTTCTCGGCCAGCCATAACGCGACGCCGCTCGCCAGCCGGATCGAGAAGCAGAGATAGCGTCCGGCGGGCACGAGCACCGTCCCGCCGCCGGTGCGGGCGACATGGGTGATGGCGCGGTTGATCGCGTGGTGTTCCAGCGTTCGCCCGTCGCCGCGGGCGCCGAGTTGCACCACGTCGACCGATTGCCGGGCATGAACCGGCGCGATCAGGCGCATGGTCAGGGGCGAGCCTTGGCGACCTCGACGGCATAGACCTGCTGCTCGCCTTGCATGTTGGAACGGAAGACCAGCCATTTGCCGTCCGGCGTGAAGTTCGCGTTGGGTTCCAGCCGGTAATCCTGGGCAGCCATGTTGACGAGCTTCTCCGCCTCGAACACGCCGGGCTGGACCAGCGTATCGGCATCGGGCGCACGGATGCCGGCGACATCGGGAATGGCGCGTGGGCGGAACAGATAGAGCCATTTGCCGTCGGACGCATGGGCGACCATCTCGCGGTCGCCGCCATCGCCGGAGAATAGCTTGCCATCGGGCGAGCTATGGAAATGCACCGACCACTCGTTGCGGTTCAGGTGATAGCGGGTCCGCTTGCCCGTCGCGATGTCATAGCCCGCGACCCAGAAATCCTCGCCGCGCGGGGTTTGCAGGTCGTACCAGACGGTCCGCCCGTCATGGGAGAACCACTCATGCCCGGCAATCTCCATGTTCATGGTGCGGGTATGGATCTTGCGGGGCACGTCGCCCGGCCGGTCGACCCGCATCAGCCAGAGCCGGTCGACCTTGTGCCACGGTCCTTCGTGACAGAACATCAGCAGGCCGGGATCGGTCGGCGAGAATTGCAGATGGTTGAGCCAGTCGGTCGCGCGGTGGACGATGCGCTTCGCACCGGTGCGCGTGTCGATGACGAACATTGCCATCGGCACGCGCGCCTCCAGCCGCTCGTTCATCCGCACTTCCTTGGCCTCGGCATAGCTCAGCGGCTTTCCGTCCGGCCCGGTCGCGCGGTAATCGGCCTGGTCGTAGCGGGCGTCCTTCTTGGCGAAGAGCGCCAGCGTGTCGGACGAGGCGGCGGGATCGGTCTCGACCCCGCCCAGCAGCGTCTCGTCGGCGTTGATCGTCTGGATATCGCCCTGTGCGATGCTGGCGATCTCGCGGGTCTTGCCGCTGTCGATATCGGCGGCCCAGATCGTCTTGGCGCCTTGTCCGTCCGCGCTTTGCGTCTGGTAATAGGCGGTGCGGGTGCGATGCCCCGTGAAGAGCAGGCGGAACGGCCCCGTAATCGGCACGACGGTTTTCAGCGCACGGGTCTTCAGATCGACCGAGGCGATGCCCTTCGGTGTCGAGAGCAGCAGCTTGTCGCCCTGCGGGGTATAGCCGTTGAAGTTGAAATAGAGGCTGGCGCTGCCCGGTTCGTGCGACAGACGGACGATGCGGTGGCCGGTGTCGGGGTCGATCCACTCACGCAGAGGCACCGTATCCGCCGCACGCACGACGGACGGAGCGGCGAACGTCAGCAGCAGGGCAGCGCACAGCCTCATTGGAGGTTCACGAATGCGCCGCCATCGACCAGCAGCGCCGCGCCGGTGACATAGCGCGCCATGTCGGAGGAGAGGAAGACGGCGGGCCCCGCCATATCCTCCGGCACGCCCAGCCGCCCCAGCGGTACGCGGCCCTCCATATATTTGCGCTTGGCCTCGTCGGCGAGGTCGTCCTTGTTGATCTCGGTCAGGATGGTGCCTGGCAGCAGCGAGTTGCAGCGGATATTATGCCGCCCCAACGCGATGGCGGCCGACTGCATCAGCGAATGCAAGCCGGCCTTGGTCGGGGTATAATGCGTCTGGAACTCGCCACCGACCAGCGCCGAAATGGAAGAGACCGCGATGATCGACCCGCCATGACCCTGCTCGACCATCTGCCGCGCCGCCGCCTGGCACATATAATATCCGCCATGCAGGTTGACTCGCATCGTCCGCTCGAACGTCTCGACGGGCATGTCGAGGAAGCTGTGGAAGGGGCAGATGCCCGCGTTCGACATCATCACATCGACCTTGCCGAACGCCGCGACCGCGCGCGCGATGAAATCGGTCGCGGTGGCCGGGTCGGCGACATCGCCCTGAATGGCGACCGCGCGGCGCCCATGCGCCTCGATCCCCGCCACGCACTGGGCGGCGCCATCCGAGTCGCGGGCATAGTTGATCGCGACATCCGCGCCATGTTCGGCCGCACCAATGGCGATCGCCCGACCGATGCCCGTCGAAGCGCCGGTGACGACGACGGTTTTTCCTTCCAGCAGCTTCACGGCCTTGCTCCTCATCCTGTCCGTCTGCTCACTTCGCCCATCGGTTTTTGCAAAACAACCGATTGACCTTCAGAGTCTCAACAATTAGCATACTATTCCATAAAGTGAGAAAGTAAAGCCGGGAGGATCGGATGTGGGGCGGTTGCCAAGGGACGCGGGCCAGTGAGGGCGGGCGATGAGCCTGTCGCGGATCAAGCATGTCCGTGCCTTTGCCGCACGCGGGGCGGGCGCGGATTATCACGATCAGGGCGCGGGCCACTGGATCGACGACCACATCGCCACGCCGATGAGCCGCTATCCCGAATATCGCCAGTCGCGGCAGAGCTTCGGCATCAACGTGCTGGGAACGCTGGTGGTCGAGATCGAGGCGGAGGACGGCACGATCGGCTTTGCGGTCACCACCGGGGGCGAGCCTGCCGCCTATATCGTCGAGAAGCATCTTGCCCGCTTCCTCGAAGGCCGCTCGCCCGTCGAGGTAGAAAAAATCTGGGACCAGATGTATTTCTCGACCCAATATTATGGCCGCAAGGGTCTGGTGGTGAACGCCATTTCCGGCGTCGACCTGGCGCTGTGGGATCTGCTCGGCAAGCTGCGCGGTGAGCCGGTCTATCACATGCTCGGCGGCGCGGTGCGCGACGAACTGCAATTCTACGCCACCGGCGCGCGGCCCGATGTCGCCAAGGAACTGGGCTTCATCGGCGGCAAGCTGCCGCTCCATCATGGTCCCGCCGAGGGCTTAGAGGGGATGGAGAAGAACATCGCGCTGCTCGCCGACATGCGCGGCAAGTGCGGCGACGATTTCTGGCTGATGTACGATTGCTGGATGGCGCTCGACCTGGATTACGCCACCCGCCTCGCGCATCGCGCCTGGAACGAATGCGGGCTGAAGTGGATCGAGGAGGCGCTCTCGCCTGACGACTACTGGGCCTATGCCGAGTTGCGGAAAAAGGCACCGCCGGGCCTGCTCGTCACCACGGGCGAGCATGAGGCGACCCGCTGGGGCTTTCGGATGCTGATCGACATGGGCTGCTGCGACATCATCCAGCCCGATGTCGGCTGGTGCGGCGGTGTGACCGAGCTGATCAAGATCGCCAATTATGCCGACAGCCGGGGCGTGATGATGATCCCGCACGGGTCATCGGTGTATAGCTATCACTTCGTCATCACCCGGCACAATTCGCCCTTCGCCGAATTCCTGATGATGCACCCCGGACCCACCGAAGTGGTGCCGATGTTCGCGCCGCAATTGCTGGGCGAGCCGGTGCCGCAGAACGGCCGCATCCGTGCCAGCGCGCTCGACAAGCCCGGTTTCGGGGTCGAACTGAACGCCGACGTGCCGCTCCACCGCCCCTATACGCATTGAGGACTGTTCCATGAAACTTTGCCGCTATGGACAAAAGGGCGCGGAAAAGCCCGGCCTGGTCGATGCCGAGGGTCGCATCCGCGACCTGTCGGGCATGATCGAGGATGTCACGCCCGCCGCCGTCGCGCCCGAGGCGCTCGATCGCCTGCGGAGCATCGATCCCGAAACCCTCCCGCTGGTAAAGGGCGAGCCGCGTTACGGCGTGCCGGTCGCCGGGATCGGCAAGTTCATCGCGATCGGCCTGAACTATGCCGACCATGCGGCGGAATCCGGACTGCCGGTGCCCCCCGAGCCGATCTTCTTCACCAAGGCGATATCGTGCCTGACCGGCCCCAACGACCCGGTCATGATCCCGAAGGACGCCGAGAAGACCGACTGGGAGGTCGAGCTTGGCGTCGTGATCGGCAAGACCTGTCGCTATGTCGAACAGGCCGACGCGCTGGATCATGTGGCGGGCTATGTTCTCGCCAATGACGTGTCCGAGCGCGCCTATCAGAAGGAACTGGGCAGCCAGTGGGATAAGGGGAAGGGGTGTGACACGTTCGGACCCGTCGGCCCGTGGCTGGTCACGCCGGATGAGGTCGGCGACTGTCAGGAACTCGACATGTTCCTCGACGTCAACGGGCGGCGGATGCAGACCGGCAATACCAGGACGATGATCTTCCCGGTCGCGGAGTGCATCGCCTATGTCAGCCGTTTCATCACGCTGCATCCCGGCGATCTGCTGATTACCGGCACCCCGCCCGGCGTGGGCGAGGGGCAGAAGCCCGACAAGATCTTCCTGAAGGCAGGTGACACGATGCACCTTGGCATCGCGACGCTGGGCGAACAGCGCCAGACCTGCGTCCCCTTCTCGCTGGAACTGCCCCGGTGACCGTCTTCGGGGGGCGCTTCGCGGGGCGGTCCGCGATCGTGACGGGGGCGGCCTCGGGCCTGGGCTGCGAGGTCGCGCGACGCATCGTCGCCGAGGGCGGTTCGGTCGCGCTCTGGGACGTCGATGGCGAAAAGCTGGAGGCGGCGGCGAAGGCTATCGGTGCGACCCACTGGGACGCCTTCGACATCTCGGACCTCGATGCGGTCGAGCGAGCGACCGCCGCGAGCGTGGCGGCACTGGGCAAAGTTGATATCCTGATCTGCTCGGCGGGAATCACCGGCGCGACGGCCTGCGTCCAGGACTATCCACTCGACAGCTGGCAGCGGGTCGTGGAGATCAACCTGAACGGCGTCTTCTATTGCTGTCGTTCGGTCGTCCCGCATTTGATGGCGAACGGTTACGGCCGGATCGTCAACGTCGCCTCGGTCGCGGGCAAGGAGGGCAATCCCAATGCTTCGGCCTACTCGGCGACCAAGGCGGGGGTGATCGGCTTCACCAAGTCGCTGGGCAAGGAACTGGCGGGCAAGGGTGTCATCGCCAATGCGATCACCCCGGCGACCTTCGAGAGCCCGATCTTGGCGCAACTGCCCCAGAGCCAGGTCGATTATATGCGGAGCAAGATCCCGATGGGGCGGCTGGGCGAGGTGAGCGAGACGGCGGCGATGGTCTGCTTCATGGCGTCGGAGGAGTGCAGCTTCACCACCGCCTCGACCTTCGACACGTCGGGTGGGCGGACGACCTATTGATGATCCCGTTCGTCGACGCGCATATCCATCTGTGGGATCTGGGGCGGCTGCGTTATCCGTGGCTGACGCCGCCCTTTGCCGATGACTGGCCGAACGGCTCGGTTGAGGCCATCGCGCGCACCTATCTGCCCGCCGATTACCGGGCGGAGATGGCGCGGTGGAATGTCGTCGGCGCGGTCCATGTCGATGCTGGGGCGCATCCGAGCGATGCGCTGGCCGAGACCGAGTGGCTGGAGGGTTTGGCCAAGGCGGAGGGGCTGCCGAGCGCGATCGTCGCCTTCGCCGCGCTGGACGATCCCAATCTCGACGCCACGCTGGCGGCGCATGTCCGGCATCCGCGTGTGCGGGGCATCCGGCATATCGTCAACTGGCATGCCGATCCGCAGCGCAGCTATACTCCGCGTGACGTGACACGGGACGATAGGTGGCAGCGGGGCTTCGCGAAGCTGGCGGAGCATGGCCTGTCCTTCGACCTGCAATGTTATCCGGGGCAGATGCCCGCGCTCGCCGAAGTGATTGCACGCCATCCGGATATTCCGGTCATCGTCAACCATGCGGGCATGGCGGTGCTGAGCGATCCCGATGGGGCGGCCGAGTGGCGCCGGGGATTGGCCGCGCTGGCCCGGCATCGTCACGTATCGGTCAAGCTGTCGGGCTTCGGCTTCGCCCGGCGTGACTGGACGCCGGGCTTCGTGCGCGACACAGTTCGCACCGTGATCGACCTGTTCGGCACGGAGCGTGCGATGTTCGCCAGCGACCTGCCGACCGACCGGCTGTTCGGCGGCATCGACGCGCAGATGGAGGCCTGTCATGCCGCCGTCGCGGATTTCACCGAAGAGGATCGCCGCGCGCTGTTCGGTCGCAATGCCGACCGTATCTATCGCATCGGGCTGGGCTGCTGACCGCCTTGGCCTGCAAGACATGAGAATTTGGGAGTGAACCGCATGTACGATCGCACTTATTACGCCACCCACCCGGACATGATGGAGTGCGTCTCCAATGACGAGCTGCGCGACCGTTATCTGATCGCCGGCCTGTTCCGCACCGGCGAGTGCGTCCTGAACTATACCCATGCCGAGCGCTTCGTGATCGGCGGCGTCGCGGTGGGCGACGCGGCCGTCAAGCTGCCTGACCAGACCGAGCCCAAGTCCGCGGCAGGGCACCCATTCCTGGAACGCCGCGAGCTGGCGATCGTCAATGTCGGCACCGTCGAGGGCCGGGTGACGGTGGACGGCGAGGTCTTCACGCTGGGTAACAAGGACTGCCTCTATGTGACGATGGGTGCGCGGGAAGTCCTGTTCGAAGGGCAGGGCGCACGTTTCTACCTCGCCTCGTGCCCGGCGCATAAGGCGTTCCAGACCCGCAAGCTGGGCATCGCCGACGCCAATGCGCTCGAGCGTGGCAGCCTGGAGGAATCGAACGAGCGCACCATCTATCAGCTTGTCATTCCGGGCGTCTGCGACAGCGCGCAGCTGGTGATGGGCCTGACCGTGTTGAAGCCGGGCAGCGTATGGAACACCATGCCCCCGCACATCCATGAGCGGCGCAGCGAAATCTATTTCTACTTCGAGCTCGACAATCTCGAGAGCGACCGCGTCATGCACTTCATGGGCGAGGGCGAGGCGACCCGGCATCTGGTGGTGAAGAACGAGGAAGCGGTGATCTCGCCGCCCTGGTCGATCCATATGGGCGCGGGGACCAAGGCCTATGCTTTTATCTGGGCGATGGCGGGCGAGAACCAGGATTATACCGACATGAACGTGCTCGACATCTGTCAGCTGGCATGAGCGCGCCTGTGAACCCCTTCGACCTTTCGGGCCGCGTCGCGGTCGTCACCGGGGCCAATACCGGCATCGGCCAGGCGATCGCGGTCGCGCTGGCGGCGGCGGGGGCGGATGTGGCCTGTGTCGGCCGCACACCCGCCGAGGAGACGGTCGAGATGGTCCGGGGCCTTGGCCGCCGGGCGGAGATTGTCACCGCCGATCTGTCGACGATCGAGCCGGTGAATCGCGTCGTCGCGGAGACTCTCGACCGGTTCGGCGGCCTCGACATTCTGGTCAACAATGCCGGTATCATCCGCCGCGCCGACGCGGTCGACTTCACCGAGGAGGACTGGGATGCGGTGGTCGACACCAATCTGAAGTCGGTCTTCTTCCTGTGCCAGGCCGCCGGGCGGCACATGATCGGGCAGGGCGTGGGACGGATCATCAACATCGCGTCCATGCTGACCTTTCAGGGGGGCATCCGCGTGCCGAGCTATACCGCGTCGAAATCGGGCATCGGCGGGCTGACCAAATTGCTCGCCAATGAGTGGGCGAAGCACGGCGTGACGGTCAACGCGATCGCGCCGGGCTATATCGCCACCAACAACACCGCCGCATTGCAGGCCGATCCGGCCCGCAACGGCGCGATCCTGGAGCGTATTCCGGCGGGACGGTGGGGCGATCCGGTCGATCTCGGCGGGGCGGCGGTCTTCTTGGCGTCGGATGCGGCGGCCTATGTCCAAGGGCATATCCTAGCGGTCGACGGAGGTTGGCTAGCCCGCTGAGGGGCTCCGTCAAACCATATGCACCGGCTGGGGCCGTCAAACCAACGTGGCAGGTCGGGCGGGCGGCTGATATTGATGGCGGATGAGCCGGAAATCGAGGGCTTTGCTGCCGAGCCCGTTTCGCCGTTTCAACTCGTCGCCGGAGGTGATCCGGCTGGTGGTGCTGATGTACGTGCGCTTCCCGCTGTCGCTGCGGAATGTGGAAGACCTGTTTTTCGAGCGTGGCATCGACATTTGCCATGAGACGGTGCGGCTGTGGTGGAACAGGTTCGGTCCGCTATTTGCCGGCGACATCCGCCGTGCACGCGTGAGCCGCATGCGGGGCTTTCGGCACTGGCGATGGCACTTGGACGAGATGTACGTGAAACTGAACGACGAGATGGTCTACCTGTGGCGGGCGGTCGATCACGAAGGCGAGGTGCTGGAGAGCTACGTCACAAGAACACGCGACAAGGTGGCAGCGCTAGATGTTTGGTCCCGGCGATTGGTGGTGCGGGTTTGAGATGAACCGGCTTGGGTCATCTGTCCATGCTTTGCAGATGGCTTCGTAAGGCGTGAGGCCGCGCAGGGTCTTCAGGCGACGGGCAAAGTTGTAGGCGGCGACGAAGTCGCTGAGGTGCTGCCTCAGCTGGTTATGCGTCTCGTAATGGTAGCGCTTGACGGTTGCTTCCTTGATAGTCCGGTTCATCCGTTCGACTTGGCCGTTCGTCCACGGATGCCGCGGCTTGGTGAGGCGGTGTTCGACATCGAGATCGGCGCAGGCGCCTTCGAAGGCATGGCATAGGAACGGCAGCTTTTTGGCGCGCATCTCCTTGATATCCTCAGGCGTCCAGCCATCGCCAGTTGGGTCGGTGAAGTGCGTGCCGTTGTCGGTGAGCACTGTGTGGATCCGGTACGGCACGGCTGCGGCCAGATGCCGCAGGAAGTCAGCAGCGACCCGGCGAGTGGCCTTCTCATGCAGCTCCACGAAGGCGAACTTCGAAGTCCGGTCGATTGCCACCAGCAGATAGAGCTTGCCTTGCTCGGTCCGCACCTCGGCGAGATCGACGTGAAAGTAGCCGATGGGATATGACTTGAATTTTGTCCGCGCCGGCTTGTCGCCGTCGACCTCGGGCAATCGGCTGATGCCGTGACGTTGCAGGCAGCGGTGCAGCGAGGAGCGGGTCAAATGAGGAATCGTGGCCTGTAGCGCGTAGAGGCAGTCGTCCAGCGGCAGCAGCGTGTGGCGTCGGAATGCTACGACCACCGCCTCCTCCTCGATCGTCAGCGACGTGGACCTAAGCTCCTTGGGCCCGGTCCGCAGATCGGCCGTCGATGAGCGCTTGCGCCACTTCGCAACCGTCTTCTGGTTGACGCCGTAGCGCCTCGCCAGCGCCCTCAGGCTCTCTTTACTATGCTGTATCGCTCGACGGACGACCTCTGTCGTCGTGGCGCTCCCGTGTAGAATCTGGCCCATAGCGCTTCCTTCCACTCGTTCGTGGTTGTTGCACCACCAATCGCCGGGACCAAACAGCGAATCTGTCCCAATTCCTGCTGGGTCAGATAGGTCTGCGGGGGAAGCGGATCGCGGTAGATGCGAACGGCAAGAAGCGGTCGCTGAGCTTTCGCGACATCTCACGCTTCTGCATCGTCGACGAGACGACGATCCAGAGCGAGGGCTCGCCTATTCACACCGGTAGCCCTGTAACGCAGACGGCCGAACGCAGTGCCTTCAAACTCCTGCTGACGGGGATCGACGACAGCGCGATTGTCGAGGTCGTGGATAGTCGTACGTTCAAGTCCTCCACATCGGCGCAGATCGAGATGCTGGACGACATGCTCGCCGCCGTCGACGCCGAGATCGAGGACGGATTTGCGGACCCGGAAGGACTGAAGGACCAGAATGACCGCCTTGAGGCGACCTTCGCCGCCGCCCAAGCTGAACTTGACGCGGCGCAGGGATCGATCCGGGATTTGCTCGAACGCAAGCGGCGCTTAGGGATTGAGGTTTCGATTGCCACGGCCCGGCTCGACGACATCGACCTGAGCTTGGCACGGTTCGCGCAGTTGGACTCGGTCTATGTCTCGGATATCCAGCGTCTTGAGGCGTTGGACGAAGCGGGCTTTCTTCTGACGCTCGGTGGGGGCCGCAACTGCCCGCTGTGTGGCGCGACACCTGATAACCAGCATCATCACGTAGAGGTCGGCGACGTCGAGCGGGTCCGGGCAGCGGCTGCTGCAGAAGCTGCAAAAATCGCGAGGCAGCGCGCCGATCTGGCAAGCACGGTGGCGATGCTCGCTTCCGATCGGCAACGACTCCTCGACCATTTGCCCACCGTCCGGGATGGCCTGCAGACGACTGAAGTGCAGTTGGAACGCCTGACGCCAAGCGCCACCGAGGCGCGTCGCGCCATGTCGGAGATCATGGAGGTTCGTGATCAGGTCAAGCGTGGCCTGGCGCTGCTCGATCAGCGTAAGTCGCTTCTTGAACGTCGCGCCGATATCGCGGCGCGGAAGCCCGCGAGCAAGGCAGATCGTCCGAAGATTGGTATCGATGGTCCAACGGCGCATGAGTTCGCGCAGGTGGTCAGTCAGGTATTAACCGCTTGGAATTTCCCTGGCGAGCGTCATGTTTCGTTCGATGAGGTGAGCTACGATCTCCGGATCGATGGCAAGCTACGTGGCCACAATGGGAAGGGTGTGCGCGCGATCACCCATGCCGCGTTCAAGGTGGCACTGCTGATTTTTTGCAAAGAGCGGGGGTTGTCGCACCCCGGCTTCTTGGTGCTCGACACGCCCTTGTTGACGTATCGCGATCCGATCGGCGACGATACGCTCACGAACGAAGAGCGACTGCTGGCGGCATCCTCGCTTAAGCAGCACTTCTTCAATCATCTCGCATCACTGACGAACGTGGGGCAGTTCATCGTTGTCGAGAATGTCGATCCGCCGAGCGGCCTGACATCGATCGCCAATGTGGTCGTTTTTCATGGTGGATCCGGCGGACGGTCGGGTCTGCTCTAAACCCATTCTGAATCTACAAGGTTAGGCTGGCCATGTCCGTACGCGAGCAGATCGCGTGCCGCGGATTGGAGCCTGGACAAGGAACAAGCGGCCGCATCGAGATGCCGGTTTGCAGCCGCTGTCTGCCGTCCGGCATCGGCAAGAAGGAAGGTAGCAAGAAGGAAGGTAGCAGGATGGGTGGTGTATGACACCACGATCTGCTATCGCAGACCTGCTCCGCGCCGGGGGCTTGTCGCAGGGGAAGGGAAGTGGCGCAGAACGAAGCCGACGGGCCGCGTCGCCAACCGCGCCGGAAGAGGGCACCGCGCGCCGATAGTGGCGAGCGTATCGTCTTTCGGGTCACCGAAGAGGAGAAGCGGTTCCTGCTGCGCGAGGCGGGTGAGCTGGGCGTGTCCGCGTATATCCGCGCGCGGCTCTTCGCGGGCGGTGTGCGCAATCGGGACGGCCTGCGAAAGATCGCCGCGTTGCATGTGCTCGGACGGCAAGTGCAGCGGCTGGCCGAGAAGCCGGGCGTGGATGACTTCGTCATCGCGTCAACATTGGGCGACGTATGTGCCGCGATCAGGGGGTTGGCCGACGAACTGGACGGCCTCGACGATGACGCGGCGTCGTGATCGTCAAACACATCCCGGCCCGCCCCGCAGGGCGCAACTCGACAGTCGAACGGGCAGCGCATGCCCGCAATATCGTCGATTATCTGCGGTTGCCGGAGAAGGATAGCGCCGAGAAGGCGTATCAGGTCGCCTATATGCTCGCCGAGAAACTGGGGAATACGGGGGGCGAGCGACTTTTCCATATCGGCGGGCGGGGCTTCATCAGCACGGATATCGAGGGGCAGCGCGCCGAGATGATCGCGGTGGCGCAGTCGGCCAAGCGCAGTCCGAATCCGATCGATCACTGGCTGTTAAGTTGGCGGGAGGGCGAACTGCCCACGCCGGAACAGGTTGATGCTACGGTAGCGCTGTTCCTCGAGCATCTCGGCGTTGCAGACCAGCCGTGCATCTATGCCTGCCATGGCGACACCGACAATCGCCACGTTCACATGGCCATTAACCGCTACGACCCGGTGGCGCGGCGGATGATCGAGATCAACGACGGTTTCACGCACGAAGCCGCGCATCAGGCGGTGGCGTTGATCGTCGATCGCTTCGGTTGGGCTGCCGAGGCCGACGCCCGCTATGAAGTTGCTGGCGGTCGTCCTGTTCTAACCGCGAGTGCACAGGCCAGGATCGCGGCAGGACGTGAGAGTATCCGGGCCAACGCGGCGGCGTTCGAGAATCGAACTGGGTATCGCTCGGCGCAGCGTATCGCGCAGGAAGACGCGGTACCGCTGATCAAGGCGGCCGCGTCATGGCGGGAGTTGCATAACAGCTTGGCGACGATCGGGATCGCTTACGACGTGACTGGTACCAATGGCGTGACGCTCACGATTGGCGGCGAGCGGGTAAAGGCGTCGACCGTCGATCGCGCGATCACGCGCACTCGGCTGGAGAAGAAGCTGGGCGTGTTCGAGCCGCGTGATGCGTCGGCGGCAGTCTCAACGCGCAGTCCGGTCGGCGACCGCTTACCGGAAGCGTTCCGCGCAGAAGAGTATCGGGCCGAATGCGAACGATGGCGTCGATGGCAGGAGGGGCGACGTGCTGGGCGGGCGGCGGCGGTGGAGCCTATGACGGCAGTAGCGAAGGCACGAGCCGCCGCCCGACAACTGGCAAAGCCGCCCGATCGACCGCCGCCCGATCTGGAGAGTTGGTATTATGCCCGCCGTGAAGGCGTGTTCGCCGAGCGCTGGCGGCGCAGGCATCGCGTGGTCGCGTTTCCGGCGTTGACCGGAGTGACGCGCGCCGGCGTCGATCTTCCCGAGCGGATCGACGGCTATCGCGCTTTTTCATGTTCGGACGGCACACGCTACGCGCGTGGACCGAACGAGCCCACGGCCTTCGTCGATCGCGGCGACCGCATAGAGGTGGTGGCGAAGGAAGACGCGGCGTTGCTGGCCGCGCTGCGGCTGGCAACGATCCGGTTCGACGGCAAGGTATCAGTGCGCGGCGACGCCGATTTTCGTGAGCGCATCTTCGTCGTCGCCGAGGCGCACGGACTTGGAGCAATTCTTGCCGACGCCGACTTCGTCGCGAGGCGGGAAACGGCACGAACAGTGGTCCGCGCGCTCGACGCCCCGCCGGCAAAACGGGTGTCGACGGTGGGTGTAATGAACACCTCCGAGAAGGTGGCAGCACCCGACGAGCCTGCCGGCCACCCGGATCGCGCTGCCTCGAACATCAGTGCCGAAGCGAGTGGGGCGGTGAAGGACGGTAAGCAAGACATTGCGCGAAAGGAAGATTCTTACGAACCAGGGGACGAGCCGCAGACCGCCGATACCGAACAGGTCGCGGTGACCAGCGTTCCCGATGCGCGCCCCAATTCACCGCGACAAATGCCGCTGACGAAAAGGGGCATCCTCGACCAGGCGGCGACAGTCGATCTGGTTGGGAAGAAGACCACAACCAAGGGGCCGGAAAATCTCGACTGGCCACCTTCGCGTGACCGCAGGACCGGGCAAGGGCGCTGACCCGACGGTCAGACGCTTGACGAGAAGCTGCACGACCATTCCGGCCGTGCTTCCGCATAACGCGGCAGCTACCCGCTGAGGGAGGGATGGAGGGGTGGCCGGTGAAGCTGCCGGCCTTGAGGAAAATGGTGGGCAGCCTGATCCGGACCCGAAGTGGGCCGGTGAATCTCTTCGCCAAAAAGGTCTTCATCCATGGTTACCCTTCCGGTCGGGCACGTGCCCGACCCTGCGCTGCGCGTCCTGTCGCTGCCGCTCCGCTCGTTCGACGCGCCGCCCGCGATGCTCGGCGGTGTGGCGGGGCTCCCCGCCGGTGCGCTTGAAATCGCCTCCGCCGGACTCGTTCTTGCCGCGACGCCGTGCGACAAGCCGATGTTCCGTGACGTGCTGGCGCCGGCCTGCCAAGAACTCGGTCGCGACGTGATGCTCGTGCGTACCGGCTTCTTTCCGGAGACGCTCGACCCGGTAACCGTCGATGTCGCGGTGACGGCATCGCTGTCGCCGTTTGTCGTGACCGACCTGGTCTTTCTGCGCCATCGCGACGGCAGCCTGTGGCTCGTCCCGCAAACGAGTGGCGTATATGTCGAGATTTCCCGCGAGGGGTTGCTGCTCGATACGATGCCGCCGTTCTTCACCTGGGACGAACGCTGCGAAGGCGTATGCCGTGCTGCGGCCGAGATCGTGCGGATCGCCACCCGCGGGCGGGTGCGCTGAGATGGCGCTCAGGTCCCGCCGCAAGCCCGCCGCTGCGCCGCGCGCAGCCCAGATCGTCGCGGATGATGCGGATCCGCAAAGCTGGCTCTATCTCAACCCGGCGGGGCCGTCGCCCGCCGGACTGGTCTTCGGCGTACTGCGCAAGAGCTATGCCGGCCGCATCAACAGCGCTGCCGAGTTCGGTTGGCGGAAGGCGCATCCGGTACCTCCCTCGGGCGGCGCGGATACCTCGCTTTGGCAACCGACCGCCGAGCGGGTCGAGGTGCTGCTGCCGACCGCAGCCGAAGACGGGCTGGCCGATCCGATGACGCTGCTGGCGCAGATGGATCTTCACGCCCTGGATCGCGAGAAGGCGCTGCTGGTCTATCTCACGCTGCCGCTCGGGAATGTCGACCGCATTCATGACGGCTGGGAGCGGGCACGCGCCTTCGTGCGCGACGGCTTCGCACGCGACCGCGGCCTCGCCGCCATGCTCGCGCTGCATGCCCCGGGGCGGATCGGATCGTCCCACCCGCTCCATGCCCATGTTCTCGTCGTGCCGCGACGGGCCGGCGGACTTGGCATTGCGCATGGCGCCTATGACGAGGAACTGATCCGCGATGGCGGTCAGGCGATCGTGGAGGCGATGTGGGCGACGCACCGGGAAGAGTTCCGGTGACCTGCGGCGATCCCAAGGGTGATGCTGACCTGATCGATCTCGCCGGTCGGATCATGCTCACCCACGCCATCGATCCCCGGCATGCCATGTGCGTGCTGGGCATCGACCGACCGGAGGCCGAGGAGCTGATCCATGCCGGTCGGCTGTGGGTGCCGCTGGGCGTCGTCCGCCAAGGTCGGTTGCGGCTGTTCGTCAACATCCTGATGCGGCTGGAACACCGGCTGCATCACGACAGCGGTGCGATCCGGTACGCGCTGGATGCGCCGCTGGATGCCCTTGGCGGGGCGGCACCCGCCAATCTGCTCGGCGGTAGCCTTGAGGATCTGCGTCGGGTGCGCGGTGCCATCGATGCGGTCGAAGCTCCCAAGATCAAATGGTGGCGGATCGGTCATTGACCATCCGCCATCGGCTTCGCCGGGAAGATGCGCGGGAATGATGGGTGATCCCCGTGATGGGGATGAAATGAAGGAGAAGAAGCGATGATCAACGACACCGACGCCGTCATGCAGGCCTACGCCCTTGCGGTCACCAAGTTGCTGCTCGGCAACCGAAAGATGAAGGACGGCGTCATCGTCACGGCCGGTACCCCGCTCGACATCGCGGGCAGGATCAGGATCGGGGAAACGGCAGTGCTGTCGCAGACCGACGTCGTTCACTTGGAATTTGCTGCCGACGAGGGTGGGCGCTTTGGCATAAGCGGCATTACACTGTTCGCGCCCCGTGATAACGGCTGCTTTATCCAGACCGATTGCCGGCTGTGGTTGTCAAAGGCGGGTAACCGAGGCGTGATCCTGCCACGTCCAGCGTCGCGCGGGCATTACCGCTTGTCTCCGCGCGAGTTGATTCACATTGAGGGCAAACCTGCGCAAGATCCGGTGGAAGGCACCGTGCGGGCGTCGGCATGGATCGACCGTTTCGTGCATAGGGTTGGCGCGACCGCCAACCACACCGATCTCTATCACGGCTCGGTAGCCGTTTGATGCCGCTGCCGTCGTGTTGTAATTTCGGCGTGATGGGTAAATTGGGGCAAATGCATTTATAACCAGTTTATGGGAAAGCGAAAAACGGTAGGCTTGTTCCCCCGCGATCGGCGCGGTGGTCTTCCGATAGCAGGTTCGTAATCGGGACGGTCCGGTCAGCAGCTTTCGACCATTTTTTGCCGTTCCGGTCAGGTCACGGGTACGACCGCTATCGCCAAGAACGGCCAGTCATCGGTTCTCGACCGAGGGGCAGCATCGCCCGATCAAAAGTCATTCGTTGCACGCTCCCCCGCCGTGACACTGGCTGCTGCGGCACACCATTTGGCAGTCCCATTTTTCCGTCTCTCCGGGACATTTTCGGGAAAGAGCAAATGGGAACAGATTTCGGGAAAACTGCCCCCTATAGGCATAGGAAAGGCCGCTCCGCTCGTTTTGTCCCGTTCGACCTTCCTTTGCGGGAAATAGGTTACGACCTGGATCGCGGCGGATTGTTGTCCTTTGAATTGAACCAGTCAGAGTTCGACCGAGGCCAGCTACAATTCAAGGATTGTGCCCCGATCAAGGCGTTGCGCAGGATGCGATACCAGGCACAAAAACATCAGCGATGCGATCGATAAACGTTTCAGGTTCTGCGCCAATCAGATTGGTAAGCACGATCACCGCCAAACCGTCATCTGGATAGACGTAGAAGGCGGAGCGGGCGCCCCCGATCCCGGCATACGCCGGATGACATGCCGTTCTGATGGCGGGCCAGCCTGCACCCCAAGGACCAAACCCACCGCCAGCAAGAGGCTCGGGTGCCCACATCTCTGCCAGCCTGGAGCGATCCTTGATAAGCTTGCCGCCCTCCAAGGCGATGATCCACTGCGCAAGCTCTTGAGCGCTGGTCTGGATTCCGCCGCCGGTGCGCAGACCCGCCGGCAAATCTTCCGCCCAGCGGCTCAGGCTCTTCGTCTCGACAGCCACCTGACCCGGAACCTTGCGCATGAACGCGTAAGGCGTTGCCGCATTCGGAACGACGTCGAACGTGTCGCCGAATGTCGTATGGATCATGCCGGCGGGAATAAACTGGCGCTGACGATAATATTGCTCGAATGGCATCCCCGAAAGCTTGGCAATGATGCGCGCGAGCAAGGCGTAGTTCGTCTGATTGTAGGCAAAGCGCGTTCCGGTGGGCGCTTCCAGAGGTAAGGTCGTTATCTTGGCCCATGCGTCCGCCTCGCTGCCCCCGCCGACCAAGCCGCGACGATCAACGATGTTCGGGAGGCCCGAAGTGTGCGCGAGCAATTGGCGGACACGGATCGCGCGCCACGACGCTGGAAGATCGTCCAGATAGCGCGAAATGGGAGCCTGGAGGTCGACCTTGCCTGCCTCGACCAGCTGCATCATTGCGACGCCGGTGAAGGACTTGGTTGCCGAGTTGATCGCGAAAAGGCTCTTGTCGCTGACCGGTACATGGTTCTCGACATTTGATAGGCCGAGTCCGCGCTGGAGTATGATCCGCCCGTCTTTGATCACGGCAACTTGAAGACCGGGTATGCGACGATCCCTCATCTCATGCTCGATCATATCGAGCGCGCGCGCTGCCTGAGATGTGTTGCCGGCTCGCGCGGGATAATCGCTTGAACTACGAAAGGCCATAGATGGTGCTGGGCCGTCGGGTCCGACGGCGACCGCCAGTGCGGCTGTCGTGCATGCGCAGAGGAGTACCAACATTAACTTCAATGCTTGCTCGCGAACCGCTGAACCAATCATGCTAACACCATTAACGATTACAACTGTAATCGTTTAAGGCAGCGTGAGAAGGGTTGTCAACGCGACTAGAGAAGGCGGCACCAGATCATGGTCCTGATCTTTTTTCCCAAATGCCATCGTTTGCGAGAAGTTACGCCTGCGCCATGCTTTCAATCTGACGCAACAGCTTATGCGAGTCGAACGGCTTAGGCAGAAACCGTGCCCGTTCGGGCAACTCGCTTTCCGGGATCGGTGCATTTCCGGACACGATGAACAACACGGTTGGCGGGAAACGCTCACGGACATAATGCGCCAGCTTCACGCCATCCATCGATCCCGGCATCTGCACGTCCGTCAGCACGGCCCGGATCTCCTTGTGTCGGTCGAGAATAGCGATGGCCTGATCCGCGTCCTCCGCGTCGAACACGCGCCATCCGGCGTCCGTGAAGAAGTCGACGAGGTCGAACCTGACTAATGCCTCATCCTCGACAATCAGGATCGTCCTGCTGCCGATCGGTGTCCTCTGACCCACGCTCAATTTCCGATCACGATGGCGGCATCTCGAAGGCGCGCCTGTAGCTCGAAGACCAAACCTTCCGGTCGGTACTCGGTTGCAGCCTTGCCGCTGAAATAGGAGCGCAGCGAGCGCTCGATCAGGACCGAGCCGAAACCTTTCCGCTCGGGCAGTGTAACAGGAGGTCCTCCGTTCTCGCGCCAGTACACCGCCAGCGTGGCATCTGCTCCACCTCCGTCGATGGACCACGCCAATGTCACCACGCCCGTCTCATTCGACAACGCGCCATATTTGGCCGCATTGGTCGCCAGCTCATGGAGTGCGAGCGCGAAGGCCACCGTCACTTCGGGCTTCAACGTCACCCTTGGACCGGACAACAGGATGCGCTCTCCGATACGTCCGTGTGGCGACAAGGCGCGGGTCGCAAGCTCGCGCAGATCGGCTGATCGCCACGACGTGCCGGTCAGCACGTCCGTCGCCGCTCCTAACGCCACGAGCCGCGCCGAAAGGCTCTGGCTTGCCGCCTCTGCTTCGGGAATGCCGCGCAGTGTCTGCGCGGCGACTGATTGCACAACCGCCAGCACGTTCTTGAGCCGGTGTGCCAGTTCGCCGTTCATCAGGCGCATATCGTCTTCGGCCCGGCGTCGTTCGCGAAAGTCGCGGGTCACGGTGCCGTAGCCGATCAGGGCCCCGGTCGTATCGGTAACAGGGAACACTGAATAGAGAACCGGGATCAGCTCGCCGCTCTGAAAATGCCTGAAATCCAACTCGCCGGCCCACTGACCGTCACGTTCCACCGCCGGCAGCACCTCGCGCATGACCGTCGCAACCTGCTCGGGTGGGAAGAAATCGGCGATGGTGAGCTGGGTAATGTCGGTGCCGTCCAGGCCGACGAGCCGCTTGGCCGCATCGTTCACATAGAACACGCTGCCATCGGTCCGGGCCATGCCGATGAAGTCGGTGCTGTTTTCAGCCAAGCGGACGAAGCGATCACGCTCCTCTTCGCTCGCGCGCAGGTTGGTGATATCGCGGGATACCGAGAGAATGCGATCGGGCCGGCCGTCTGGCCCCGGGATCGGGCTGACGGCGACGTGCCACCATTTCGGTGTGCCGCGATAGGTGTCGGCCTTGCCGATAAAGCTGCGCGTCTCGCCTCGCTTTGCCGCTTCGACTGCGTTCTTGGCTTCGCCGTTGCCATCATCCTGCCAGAAGTCAGGCCACGGGCAGCCGGCAACCTCGTTGAAGTCGCTGATCTCCATGACGCGTTGCCCGCCTTCGCTCATGAAGGTCAGCTTGCCGTTGAGGTCGAGCACCTTGATGCAGTCCGTCGAGCTGGCCAGCACGCTGGACAAGAATGCTTGCCGATCAACCGCCTGTCGCTCGCTTTCGACCAGCTCTTCGTTGAGGCGGCGAGCCCGACGCAGGGACTCGCGCAGCTCTGCGGTCAGCATGACGAGCCCGAGCATGACAATGAGGAACAGCGATGCTGCCACCCAATGCTGTCGAGGCACCCAGGTTGGATGGAGGAGGGTGCCGAGTGACACGATCCCGGTAGCGGTCGATAGAACGGCTGCAAACAGGCCCGGCCCCTTGCCCATTACCAGAGCGATACCGATCGTTGCCGGGATGAAGAGCAGCCAGGGCAAGGTGTCGGGTACGAAGAGGACACGGCCCCATCCGATCGCCACGACCAAGGCTGTGGCAATAAGGTATCGCACCGCCCCCGGCAGTTGCAGTTGCAGGGACCACGCCACGATCCGGTCGAAGAAGCGGGCAGGCTGGGTACGGATCATCAGTGCGTCCAAAGGCGGACAAGCCACCTGGCGCATCCTCACCTAACGCGTAGCAAATCAACAGCTATTCGGAAAAGAGGCCGATCCGGTTCAGCGCTGCCTGGTCGCGATTGGGCGGTCAGATGAACCATGGGCGAGACGACAATTTGGTGTAAGACGTAGCGTCAAGGTAACGCGACCGATTTGCATGCGACATCAATGGCTAGGCTCGACCCGGCGCTTGGCAGCGGTGATCCGGTGGAATGGCTTTGCTGGAAGAGGGGTTCTAGCACTACTTTGGCAGAAGGTCGATTTTTGGGATTTCCTGTGCGGGAGACGCATGATTCATAGGGTGCCAGCGTTTATTGGAGGCTGGCGATGGAAGAGGATTGGCAGCGGGATCTGGAGCG
>Ga0308156_1000975_pt1 | contig 40875 bp, 41 predicted proteins | sample PhyAR2_FD_201041 | JGI IMG/M metagenome (GOLD analysis project Ga0308156, IMG submission 201041) | Phyllosphere microbial communities from UC Gill Tract Community Farm, Albany, California, United States - DLSL A.R2 | ecosystem: Host-associated > Plants > Phyllosphere > Unclassified | place: USA... | reverse complement strand
CCCTTTCGGTTAATAGGTCTACGACCTTGCCCTTACCTTCGTCACCCCATTGGGTGCCTAGTACGACGACATTCTTACCCATTTCACTATCACCACGTTGTTAAAAATGGATTCTACCATCACATTTAGGAGCTTTCAGCACTTTTTAGCACACGATTGCGCAAAAAATGTCTTACGCCTTTAGCCACCCATACGGCTACGCAACATGTAGTATATAACTAGGCCTGCAACCACTAGACCTCCACCATAACGCCGTAAAACGCCGTCAGGTAATTGAGCCATCGTTGCAATCATGCGCCGCCAAATGCGTGGAAAAAGCATTGGACCTAACCCTTCCACGATCAAAACCAACCCTAAAGCCATCCAAATTGTAGAGTTCATATCTCTCTCTGAACGTCGGCAAAATCAAAAAACGAGCAAAAAAAAGGCCCGCTGAACGGGCCTTCTCATCAATATTGAGCGCTCTGTTTCTAAAAACGTTCTTTTATTCAGAGTCACTCAGGCAAACATTATTTGGCAGCGGCATTACCGTTTGGTGATTTCATGTATTTGAAGAAATCACTGTCTGGGCGCAGAACCATAACGTCTTGACCATTTTTAAAGCTGTTTTCGTAAGCTTTCAGACTACGAATAAAGGCAAAGAAGTCTGGATCCTGACTAAATGCGTCAGCAAACAGTTTCGCCGCAACCGCATCACCTTCACCACGAGTAATACGCCCCTGACGCTCTGCTTCTGCCAGTGTACGAGTGACTTCATAGTCAGCTGTTGCACGCAGTTTCTCAGCTTCTTCCCGACCTTGTGAAATGTAGCGCAGAGCTACAGCTTCACGTTCTGCACGCATACGGTTATAAATTGCATCTGAAACTTCGGCTGGCAGGTTGATCTGCTTAATACGCACGTCGATAACTTCAATACCCAGAGCAGCCATACTGTTTGGGTTAACCTCTGGTTGTTTACCATTGGTTTCACGCGCAACCCGAGCTGCTGCATTAGCAATCGCATTATCTGCTTCGCTGCCTGCATCATCAACTGACCCCGTATTCAGAGCCTCACGCACATCTTCCATCAGCTTACCGCGGGAATCTGTAACGATATCTTTGATATCCAGACGGCCGATCTCAGAACGCAGACGGTCACTAAATTTACGTTTCAGCAGCACTTCGGCCTGCAGAACATCGCCACCGCCGGTGGCCAGATAGTAACGGCTGAAATCGCTGATACGCCACTTGATATAAGAGTCAATAATCAGGTCTTTCTTTTCTTTGGTCACGAAACGATCAGCTTGGTTATCCATAGTTTGGATACGGGCATCCAGCATTTTGACTGATTCGATAAATGGCACTTTCAGATGAAGACCCGGTGCATACACCAGAGGTTTATTTTCATCATCACGTACCACTTTACCAAAGCGCAGTATGATGCCGCGCTGGCCTTCGTTAACCACAAACAGCGATGAGTACAATACCACCAGAATAACGATGAGAATTAGTAACAGAGACTTACGCATTAGTTATTCTCCTCCCTGACGATTGGTATCATTACGCTGAGCATTCGCTCGGCGCTGGTCCATCACACTATCGCCGCTTAAATCTACGTTACTTGATGGCTTGGTTACAGATGGTGCCGGACTTGCACTATCCATATCGGTACTCGGCGTGGTCGTTGTGCCAGATTTACCGCCGCGCATCAGTTGATCTAGTGGCAATACCATCAGGTTATTGCTCTTATCATCAATCAGCACTTTACGAGAATTCTCCAGCACGTGCTCCATCGTTTCCAGATACAAACGCTCGCGGGTAATCTGTGGAGACGCTTTATATTCTGGCAGCAACAGCGCTAAACGACCGACATCACCTTGAGCTTCTAAAATAGTTTTATCTTTATAAGCTTTGGCATCTTCAAGAATACGCTGCGCTTTACCGTTAGCTTCTGGCTGAACTTTGTTGACGTAACCTTCAGCTTCACGGATCGACTGCTGTTCTTTTTCACGTGCAGCAATCGCCTTGTCAAAGGCAGCTCTAACTTCTTCAGGCGGACGCGCAGCCTGGAAGTTTACGTCCAGCACGGTGAGCCCCATTTTGTAAGGCTTGATGGTTTCATCCAACACTTTCTGAGTATCCGTACGAATAATGGTACGGCCTTCAGTCAGGATTTTATCCATCGAGTATTTACCAATGACTGCACGCAGCGCGCTATCAGTTGCCTGACGCAGGCTATCATCCGCATTGGTGACGTTAAACAGGTACTCTTCTGGATTAGTCACACGGTACTGCACGTTCATCTCAACGCGTACCACGTTTTCATCAGAAGTCAGCATCACGCCAGACGCCGCCAGTTCACGCACGGATTCGACGTTTACCGGGGTCACTTCATCAACAAAAGTCGGTTTCCAGTTCAAACCTGGCTGCACCAAGTGACTGAATTTACCAAAACGTGTCACGACGCCACGTTCGGCTTCTTTAATGGTATAGAAACCACTTGCGGCCCAGATGACAACAACGGCTGCGACAGCAAGGCCAACCACTTTGCCACCCATAGGTGCGCGTGGATTACCTGAATTGCTGGAACCCGTGCCTTTACCGCCCAGTCCACCCAGCTTTTTGCTCAGTTTACGGAAGATATCATCTAGATCTGGCGGCCCCTGATCGCGGCCACCTCGATTATTGTTGTTACCATTATTGTTGTTTCCGCCGGAGTTGCCGCCATCATTCTTGCTGCCCCCCCACGGGTCGCGGTCCTGTCCGTTATTACCGGGCTGATTCCACGCCATGTTTCGCTCCATTCTTCAATGATTGGTGTTCTTCAGACTCATTTGAGTAAGTGATATTAACCAAGTGTTACTAAATAATATACTTTAGTAATTCATGTTCACGTTTACAGAGTCGATGCCACTCCACAATTGGGAGGCGGATTTGTAATCCAATACTGCCATCTTCCTCAACCCACTCTTTTTCTATCGCCTGAAGCTGGTAAAAACGGCTACGTAAACGTCCTGCCGCAGGCGGCAATCGCAGCTCGAAGCTAGCAATCTCACCGCTCAAGCGTTCGGTCAACGCTTGGAACAACAAATCAATTCCTACCCCGGTTTGTGCCGAAACCCAAACCCGCACAGGTAAATTCTCATCGTTCCTATCGATACGCGGCTCGAACTCATCCAGCATATCAATTTTGTTCATCACAAGCAGTACAGGAATTTCATCTGCTTCGATTTCTGCTAATACAGTATTCACCGCGTCAATATTTTCATCAACACGCGCATCAGATGCATCAATTATGTGCAATAAAAGCGATGCTTGACGGGTTTCTTGCAACGTTGCTTTAAACGCAGCCACCAAATCGTGTGGCAAATGGCGAATAAACCCGACTGTATCGGCTAAAACCGTTGTACCGACGTCGGCCACTTCAATACGACGCAGCGTCGGATCAAGCGTAGCAAACAGTTGGTCGGCAGCATACACATCTGCCTTAGTAATATGGTTAAACAGCGTTGATTTTCCAGCATTGGTGTAACCCACCAGTGACACCGTTGGAACATCTGCGCGACTACGCGCACGGCGTCCTTGATCGCGTTGTTTTTCAACACGCTCAAGACGAGACAAAATCAAGCTGATGCGATCGCGCAATAAGCGGCGGTCTGTTTCAAGCTGGGTCTCCCCCGGTCCACGCAAACCAATCCCACCTTTTTGACGTTCAAGGTGAGTCCAGCCTCGCACTAAACGCGTGGCCAAATGGCGTAACTGGGCAAGCTCAACCTGCAACTTACCTTCATGGGTACGCGCACGCTGGGCAAAAATGTCGAGGATCAGGCCGGTGCGATCAATAACACGACACTGGCATAATTTTTCCAGATTGCGTTCTTGAGCAGCAGATAAGGCATGATCAAAAAGGACGACGGAGGCACCTGTTTCCTGAACCGCCTGAGCGATTTCTTCAGCTTTGCCTTCGCCAACAAAATATTTAGGATGCGGGGCCTTGCGGCTGCCGGTAACAACGCGCAATGCTTCAACGCCCGCTGAGGAGACTAGGGACTCAAACTCTCTGAGATCTTCAATATCTCTTTCTTGGGAGAAATAGACGTGAACCAATACGGCCTGCTCGCCGGCTTCGTAACGGTCAAACAAACGTGAAACCTCTCAAACGGATCGGACCGATGAGAACGGAGAGCATCAATGACAAACGATCATCAACACTCTCCGACTGAGATAACAAACGATGCGGCTTATTCAGCGTCATCGCTGTCCTGAGACGACTGTGAAGGCGCCTGATTGCTACCGTGGTAGTTGCTGCTGCCGCCAGTTCCCGGATTATTGCTATGATGAGAAACCGGACGAGACGGAACAACGGTAGAAATTGCGTGCTTATAAACCATCTGGCTAACAGTGTTTTTCAACAGAATGACAAACTGATCAAAAGACTCAATCTGGCCTTGCAGCTTAATACCATTCACCAAATAGATTGAAACTGGGACACGTTCACGACGCAGTGCGTTCAGGAACGGGTCTTGTAAAGATTGCCCCTTAGCCATTCTATCTTTTCCTTATTTGCTAGTTGTTTGTTGTATGTTACTAAGAACCCTAGTGGTTCTAATCAAAATAAACTGCGTAAAAATTTGCGCACTGAGTACTTTACTCTCAATATTCTAGCGCCAAGCAATACACCTGAAACTGGAACTATGATGAGTATATGGAGCACGAATCTCCCTGATTCAAGTACCCATCGGCCTAATTACGGCCCAATCACCTCAATTGTACACAATCAATCAAGCGATGCACTAACAACCTGTGCCACACTTTCCAGAGCCTGTGCAGGTTTGTCACTATCTAGCCACTGCACTGACTCCCAACCGCGCAACCAAGTCATCTGACGTTTAGCCAACTGACGCGTCGCACAAATTCCACGGTAGACCATTTCATCGTAATCGATTTCGCCTTCAAAATATGACCACATCTGGCGATAACCGACACAGCGTACAGAAGGTAAGTCTGTGTGCAAATCACCACGCTCAAACAGTTTTCTGGCTTCGGCTTCAAAACCCGAAGCCATCATCTGCTCAAAACGCAGGGCGATCCGCTGGTGTAACTGTTCGCGAGTTGCAGGTGCAATCGCAAACTGATGCACATTGTAGGGTAGCGTTTCACCTGAAATTTTAGTCAGTTCAGTTAAAGTTTTACCCGAAATGAGAAAAACTTCCAGTGCACGACTCAGTCTCTGTGGATCATTTGGATGAATCCTAGCCGCAGCGACCGGATCAACCTGCTGCAATTGGCGATGCAACGCATCCCAGCCCAGCTCTTGCGCCTGCTTTTCTATCTGCTCACGAATCTGTGGATTCGCCGCCGGCAAAGGCGAAAGTCCTTCAAGCAATGCTTTAAAGTAAAGCATGGTTCCACCAACAAGCAGGGGAATTTTTCCCTCTGCGGTAATGGATGCCATTTCACGCAGCGCATCAGCACGAAAATCAGCGGCAGAATAACTTTGCGCAGGATCGCGAATATCGATCAATCGATGCGGAGCCTCAGCTAATTCTTTAGCAGTCGGTTTGGCAGTACCAATATCCATTCCACGGTAGATTAGAGCAGAGTCAACGCTAATAAGTTCAACAGGAAATCGTTGACGTAGCGCCATCGCTAACGCCGTTTTTCCTGACGCCGTAGGCCCCATAATAAAAATGGCTGGGGGGTAAATATGGTTGGCGTTGTTAGTCATAAAATATCTTATTCAGCTCTTAATCAATCGGCCTGCAACGAAACCATCGCCGGCTTTAAATCTACAGGGTGCAGTAGTGCGGAAGGCGGCGACTTTACCAACTCAGGACAGAGTCGTTCAAGCTCAGCCAACAGTTGAATCGCTTGAGAAACAGTCCATTGCTCACGTTCAGTGATCAGATGGCTGGCGAGCCACTTGCTGATCGTCTCTGATTCGGCGTTAGGCTGCTCGGCCAAAAAGCTCAGAAATGCGGGAATCAGCTGGGGTAAATTTTGATGGCGTAGCGGCAAAGGTACGGCGCGTAATGTCACTCGCTGACGCTCAAGCACCAAATCAATGCCTAAGTGTTTAAGCCTCTCGCTACAGCTTTGCACGCCTTTAATTTCATCGGCGCTCAGCGTGAGTTTGACGGGGATCAGCAGCGGCTGTGGTCGCAAACCTTCTGTTCCAGGCAATAGCTGTACCCGACGCAATTCTATTTCTGCCGCATCCAGGTTCAATAGCGCTATGCCGTGTTGACGCTCAAGCAAAGCAAAATGCTGCTCACAGATAGTGAGAACACGACCGAAACTACTCTCACCGTGTTCAAACAACGCAGGCGCTGGCTGTGGAAACAGTTCAGGTTTGCGCGGGTTCACGACGGGGAAAAGCTCGCTGCTACTCTGTATCTCCTGTGATTGAGGCATCCGCTTTTCGGGTACCTGCATCAAACGTTGATAGAGCTGCCCTTCTCGCTTCTGATAGCCATCGCCGCTGGAGAAATGGCGGTTGTCACTTGGCTTTTTCTTATCAGACGCCTGCCCTTGGGTTGAAGAGTGACCGTATGCCGGAGAGGCCTCGCGTAACGGGGTTTTACTGAACTGATTCACGCCTGCAGCCACTCGATTTTCGGGTTCCCAGCGAGGAGCCTCATCCGCTGCCATTTCCGGTAAAGCGGGTTGTTCAGACTGTTGCAGAACAGAAATAACAGCCTGATAAATAAAATCATGGACTAAGCGCGCCTGATGAAAACGAACTTCGTGCTTGGCCGGATGGACATTCACATCAACCTGATGCGGATCAACGGTCAAATACAATACGTAAGCAGGTTGTTGATCGTCTTTCAACTGATCCTGATATGCCTGCCGGATAGCGTGCGTAATGAGCTTATCCCGCATCATGCGGCCATTTACATAGCTATACTGCATTTCGGTCAGTTGACGGGAACCTACAGGATCGGCGACCCAGCCGTGAATAGCCAGATCGCCATGTTCCCATTTAATCTCTAGCGCATGCTGAATAAAGGCCGTACCGCAAATTGAGCCAAGACGGCGATCTTTTTGCCCATCTTCTTTCACCGCACGGTACTGGCGTATCATTTTCCCGTTGTGGTGAAGCTGGATAGTCACATCAAATCGAGCCAATGCAATGCGTCGCACGACTTCATCAATATGCCCAAACTCCGTTTTCTCAGTGCGCATAAATTTGCGGCGCGCGGGAGTGTTGTAGAAAAGATCCAACACTTCAACCGTAGTACCAACCGGATGAGCCGCAGGCTTGACCGTTACCGCCATGTCACGACCTTCAGCATAGGCCTGCCAGGCCTCATTCTGCTCCGCGGTGCGTGAAGTCATGGTTAAACGCGACACCGAACTGACGCTTGCCAGCGCTTCACCGCGAAATCCCAGACTCATGATCGCCTCAAGGTCATCTAACGAGGTGATTTTGCTCGTCGCATGGCGCGCTAATGCTAATGCCAGTTCGTCTTTGTTAATACCGCAGCCGTTATCGCGAATACGGATTAGCTTAGCGCCTCCGCGTTCTATCTCAATATCGATACGTGTAGCTCCGGCATCTAAGCTATTTTCAACCAGCTCTTTAACCACCGAAGCAGGGCGTTCCACCACTTCACCAGCGGCGATCTGGTTGGCAAGCTGCGGAGGTAAAACCTGAATCGGCATATGATTTCCTTGGTTTACAGAACCTAAATAACAAAGTACGGGATCAAGTCGAGTTTAAGCCTGCGGGATCACCAACGTTTGCCCAATCTGAACTTCGCCGGATTTCATTTTATTCGCCTGCTGTATTTTACTCATACTAACCCCATAACTCGCGGCTATCTTGGTTAAGGTATCGCCGCGCTTGACCGTATGTGTAACACGTTTTGGCTTGCTGCTCGCGGTCTTGCTTTTTGCCGTTGACGTCGCCGTAGCGGCAATGTTGCTACCTGCCGGTACTTTTAACTTCTGACCAACCCAAACGCCCTCTTTCTTCAGGCTATTCTGCTGCATCAACTTGGTCATTGTGGTGCCATAGCGGTTTGCAATACCTAGCAACGTCTCACCGCGTTTCACCACGTGAATTTGCGTTGCTCCAGCGCTGGTGCTGCTATTAGACGTACGGTTATTACTGACAACACGCTGAGGCTCTGTTACTGGGTTGGAGCTACCGGCCGACACTAATCTCTGCGGCCGGTTTTCGACCTTTGGGCCGTTTTGCAATGGATGCGTTACGAAATAGTTTCGCACCCCCTTATAGATAGCCTGCGCGATTTTCTCCTGATAGGCGGCGCTGCCTAACAAGCGTTCTTCACCGGCATTGCTGATAAACCCAGTTTCAACCAAAAGTGAAGGAATATCCGGGGAGCGCAAAACTCCCAAGCTGGCATGCTCAGGGCGGCGTTTATGTAGGTTACCAATTGACTGCATTTGGCGAATAACCTGTACCGCCACGTCATAGCCCACTCGCTGTGAGTGACCAAACTGCAAATCAAGAACCGCCTGACTCAAATATTTATCATCGCCGCTATTAGCTAACACATCCCCCGCACCGCCAAGCAATTCAGACTGTTTTTCATGCTGCTCTAGCCAGCCCGCCATTTCGCTATTTGCACGACGGTTCGACAATACCCAAACCGACGATCCGGTCGCACTTCGGTTTGGTGCTGCATCCGCATGGATAGAAATTAGCAGGTTAGCCTGCTGCTTACGCGCGACGTCAGAACGTCCCATCACCGAGATAAAATAGTCTCCGGTACGGGTTAGAACCGGTTGAAATATCGGGTCGGCATCCATTAAGTTTTGCAAGCGCTTGGCAATCGCCAACGTGACATTCTTTTCACGCAGCCCGTTACCGCCAATGGCTCCCGGATCTTGTCCACCATGGCCAGCATCGATGGCAACCACAATTTTGGAACCATCATAGCGTGTATTACGGCGTGAAACCGGTACCGCCGGTGTTTCTGTCGTAGTCACTACGGTCGGTTTAGTTGGATTAAACGGGTTAGCGCCTTTTGTACTGGACGTTGTCGCAGGAGCACTACGCGCAGCGCTATGAGAAGTGGAGGTACGCGGCTGAGTAAAGACCGGTTTAGGTGCAGCCACCGGTGCATCATATTGCAGCGTAAAGACAACGATTTGCCCCTGATTAGACGCGCTCACTTTCGTTTTGCGTGTCACATCAAAAATTAACTGAACGGTGTTATCGCCGGAGACATTACCCGCACGAATGCGGCTCAGCATATTCTCACCGCTGAAAGTCATGGGCAACCCACTGGTGATTTTCTTGGTTTCAGTGATATTCACCAACACCCTATTTGAGCTAGGCTGAGAAGAATAAGTGTAAGTGGGTTGTCCGTTGAAACTCAGCGTTACGCGCGCTTCATTTTTTCCATTCGAAACCTGAATATTTGTGAGCTGCGCCGAATTAACCACACCAGAAAGCAGCAGTCCCACCATTCCTAACCACGTTACCGTACAGATTCGCTTCCACATGCGCATCATCGACTACCCTTGTTGCCCGTTCAATCGTGTCAAAATCAACTCACCATGCGGCGTGTGTGCGTCAATCGCGGCTTCGCGGCCTTCACCCTGATAGGAAATATGCAGGCTAAGATCGGGTTTGGGTAAAAAACCTTCGCCCTGCTGTGGCCATTCCACTAAGCAAATCGCGTTCTCATCAAAATAGTCGCGGATCCCCATAAATTCGAGTTCTTCCGGATCGGCCAAGCGATAAAGATCAAAATGGTAAACGTTCATTGGCGTGAGTGCATAAGGCTCGACCAACGTGTACGTTGGGCTCTTAACGTTGCCCTTGTGGCCTAACGCCTGCAAAAAACCTCGGCTAAAGGTGGTTTTACCTGCACCTAGATCACCATATAAGTAAATAACGGTCGCACTATCACAAGCTGCAGCCAGTGAAGTACCCAATGCGATGGTTGCCGTTTCATCCGGCAGAGAAAGTACGATGTTTTTCATAATAGTTATTTCTTACTGGTTCTTTATTAAGGTTTTTCTTTAGGATCAGTGTACGTCAATAACAATTCGAGGCTGGCTGGAATTTGGCCTTTCAAGCCCAATCAGGATTCACATATCGTCTGATAGCAACAAACAGATCCGTCGCCAGTAGACCTCGCTCGCCAAATGCTTTCGCAATTTCATCGGCAGCAGCACCATGCACCACACAACCTGCGCAGGCTGCATCATACAGCGGAAGCTTTTGTGCCAGCAAACCTCCGATAATACCAGACAAAACGTCGCCCATCCCACCGGTTCCCATTCCTGGGTTGCCAACATCGGCAATGGAGACCTTATTCTCGCTGACCATCAGCGTTCCAGCACCTTTTAGAACGACAACACCACCCAATTTTTGCTGAATACGGGTGGCTGCCTTCACTCTGTCTAGCTCAATATCGGCCACGCTACAATTCAGCAGGCGAGCAGCTTCTCCGGGATGCGGAGTTAGCACTCGCAGAGGGTTTACATTCGGAGATTTCGCTAAAAGATTAAGTGCATCAGCATCCCACAGCATCGGTTTATCAAAACGCTGCAGCGCCTTGACTGCATCAAGAGCCCACTCCGACTGTCCCAAACCAGGACCAATGACGATCACATCAGCCCAATCCAATGCGGCTTTAACAGACTCGTCAGTGAGCTCTTGCACCATCATTTCAGGACGCGCAGTTAATAAAGGTGATACATGCTCAATGTGAGTGAGTACTCGCACCAAGCCAGCACCGCTACGCAACGCGGCTTCTCCAGCCATACGTATAGCCCCCGCCATACCGCGATCGCCGCCGATCAAAACGAGTCGACCATTATCGCCTTTGTGCGAACAAGGACGTCGTGGATGTAGCCACGTATTCAGCAAGCTAGCATCCAGCCGCGCAATCGGCGCATTCTGTTTTTCGAGCCAATCTGACAATCCCAGCGCATCACAATGCAGTTTACCAACATAATCACGGGCTTGCCCCGTGAGCAACCCTGGCTTACAGACAATAAAGGTCTGCGTGTGTTGCGCATGGATTACCGCACCAACAGCCTGTCCTGTATCCGCATTTAAGCCAGAGGGAATATCTAGCGCCAGAATTGGCGCTGGGTGCGCATTGGCGGACAAAATTAGAGAGGCATAAGGCTCCCGCGGCGCCGCATTTAATCCAATACCTAATAAGCCATCGATAATAAGGTCAGCATCTTCAGGAAAATCAGACGTAGAACCGAAGATCTGCCCTCCAGCACCCACCCATGCATCCTGAGCCTGCTGTGCTTCATACGGCAATGCTTTCGAATGTTCAACCGCGATAAGCGTAACCTGAATGCCAGACTGTCGGGCTAAGCGCGCAACGACATAACCGTCGCCCCCGTTATTACCATGACCACATAACACCAACCAGCGCCGCGTTGTCGGAAAATATTGTCGTGCTCGCTGAAAAGCGGCGTAACCAGCACGTTCCATTAGCTGATACAAAGAAAGCCCCAGCTCAGATACCGCACGCTGCTCAAGGCGACGGACGCTATCAGCAGGATAAGCAGAGTATGATAAACTGGAACTGAACTGTTTCCGATAATGGCCCGTCATGACACACCCCCTCGATCTCAATCAGTTAGCCCAACATATCAAGCAATGGGGGCAATCGCTAGGATTCCAGCAGGTTGGGATTTGCGACACAGACTTGTCTGTGGAGGAACCACGCCTAAAAGCATGGCTCGATAAGCAGTACCACGGAGAAATGGCTTGGATGGAGCGTCATGGCATGATGCGCGCGCGCCCTCATGAGCTACAGCCCGGCACACTGCGCGTGATAAGCGTGCGCATGAACTACTTACCCGCTCATGCTTTCTTTGCTAAAACCTTAAAAAACCCGCAGTTAGGCTACATTAGCCGTTATGCGCTGGGGCGTGATTACCACAAATTGCTGCGTAATCGCCTTAAGCGACTGGGGGAGATGATCCAAGAATATTGTGAAGGCGTAGACATAAACTTTCGCCCATTTGTCGACTCAGCACCGATATTAGAACGCCCATTGGCCGCAAAGGCGGGAATCGGTTGGGTTGGCAAGCACTCACTAATTTTAAATCAGGAAGCTGGTTCATGGTTCTTTTTGGGCGAGTTGCTAATCGATCTTCCTCTACCAGTCGATAAGCCTCTGGAAGAACAGTGTGGCCGTTGCGTTGCCTGCATGACGACATGCCCGACGGGAGCTATCGTCGAACCTTACGTGGTAGATGCGCGCCGCTGCATATCTTATCTCACCATTGAATTGGAAAGCGCCATACCGGAAGAATTTCGCCCGCTCATGGGCAACAGGATCTATGGGTGCGATGACTGCCAAATGATCTGCCCGTGGAACCGTTTCTCTCAGCTAACCAATGAAGACGATTTCAGCCCACGACAGAAATTACATACCCCGAAGCTCATCGAGCTATTCCAGTGGGACGAGCCTACCTTTCTGAAAATTACCGAGGGCTCGGCCATTCGTCGTATTGGACATTTACGCTGGTTACGTAACATCAGTGTGGCATTAGGCAATGCCCCTTACGAAGCGCAAATCATCCCACTACTTGAATCTCGTTTAGGGATGTCTGACGTTTTAGATGAACATATCGTATGGGCGGTGAAACAGCAGTTGGAAAAACGTGGGGAAAACGCCATTGAAATCCAGACGAGCCAGCAGAAGCGTCTGATAAGGGCAGTAGAAAAAGGTCTACCAAGAGACGCATGACCCACTGATAAACGTGAAATTCTCAGCGTTAAATTTTGTCACCCTTCCCTGTGTATAAAAATAAAATTATTTGGATATTCAACGGCAAGACAAAGTGCAAGTGATCCATACTGCATTTTTAACTTTAAATTAATTATTTAAAATCAATCAGTTGGTTTAATGGTCTTGTTCTGGTTCTAGGAAGGTACGACAAAGATTCACAGGTTGACCTGTGGATAACTCTGTTCATGAAATTTATTCAGTCTGTGACAAATAAGAAAATGCCCTAAGAAAGGCGTTTCTGAATTGAGAATTTTTTTAGAAGAAAATTGGAGCGGGAAACGAGACTCGAACTCGCGACCCCGACCTTGGCAAGGTCGTGCTCTACCAACTGAGCTATTCCCGCATATGATGCTTTTAACATCGACACCTTACTACTGGGTCAGTAATAACGGCGTTTGAAATTGGAGCGGGAAACGAGACTCGAACTCGCGACCCCGACCTTGGCAAGGTCGTGCTCTACCAACTGAGCTATTCCCGCAACTTGGTATCGGTACTGCTTTTTTCATTCAGCCGCAAAAGCGACCTTCTAAATTTGGAGCGGGAAACGAGACTCGAACTCGCGACCCCGACCTTGGCAAGGTCGTGCTCTACCAACTGAGCTATTCCCGCATTGTCGTGCTTTTCGTACCAAACTTTTCGTTTTCACGCTGGATAAAACGATATTCGAAGAACTCGTAAATCCGTATCGGTACGGGGAGCGCATTATACGAGAAATTCTTTCCCCTGCAAGCCCCTAACCAGAAAAATTTTTAATTTTCGTTCGTTTGCCGATAAAAGCGGCAATGAGGGCGAATTATCGCCAACATCCGGATAAAAAACAACAATTCCTTAAATGCTGGTGAAAATACCGAGGTGAAAGCAAGCCATTAGACTTCGCTACCACCCCCGATATTTCATGGTTTAAAGCTGAATAAAATGCTCACGGTAATAAGCAAGTTCAGCGACAGATTCGCGAATGTCATCCAGCGCCTGATGAGTTCCCTGCTTTTTGAAGCCAGCGAGGATTTCCGGCTTCCAGCGGCGCGCCAGCTCTTTCAAGGTGCTGACGTCGAGATAACGATAGTGAAAATACTGTTCTAACTCAGGCATATAGCGGAATAGAAAACGACGATCTTGGCCAACACTGTTACCACAAATGGGAGAGACACCCGCAGGAACCCACTGCTGCAGGAACTCAATGGTTTTTTGCGCAGCAGTCGCTTCATCAAAAGTACTGGCTTTGACGCGTTCCACCAGACCGCTGCCAGTGTGAGTACGAACGTTCCATTCATCCATCAACGCAAGCTGTTCATCCGATTGATGTACCGCAATAACCGGCCCCTCGGCCAGAATATTCAAATTGGCATCGGTCACTAGCGTTGCGATTTCAATGATGCGATCGACTTCAGGGTTTAGCCCTGTCATTTCCAAATCGATCCAGATTAAATTCGTTTCACTTCCACTCATTTCGGCCTCGGCTCTTCTTATTCATCAATAGCGTGTATCATAGTCTTTTTGGCGACAACGAGCGATGGTCGTCAATTGCAGATTCGTTTTTGATGTACACCCTAAATGATTCAAGTGGCAGGAAAGCGGTAACGCACATGCAACTTGAAGTATGACGGGTATAGGTTTGAATGCTTACCCAAAGCGGCGTAGCTTCAGACTAACGTCGAGTTCGTTCAAACAAATGAGTGAGGCGCAGTGAGTAAAAACAAACTATCGAAAGGCCAACAACGACGGGTTCAGGCAAACCATCAGCGTCGCCTGACCAAAACTGATAATAAACCAGAACTGGATGACTCCCTGTTTGGCGAGCCACAAGAAGGGATCGTTGTCAGCCGATTCGGCAAACATGCCGACGTTGAAGCCACCGATGGCACTCAGCATCGCTGCAACATCCGTCGAACTATCCGTTCACTGGTCACTGGCGACCGCGTTGTGTGGCGTTCTGGTGCTCAACCTGGCGTAAAAGGCATTGTTGAAGCCGTGCATGAACGCACGTCGATGCTAACTCGCCCTGATTTTTATGACGGCTTAAAGCCTATCGCGGCCAACATTGACCAAATCGTGATTGTTTCGGCTATTTTGCCCGAGCTGTCTCTGAACATCATTGACCGCTATCTGGTGGCCTGCGAAACCCTAGAAATTGAGCCCTTAATCGTGCTCAATAAAATCGACCTGCTTGATGAAGAAGGACGTGAGTTTGTCGAAGAGGCGATGGATATCTATCGCCATATTGGCTATCGCGTGCTGATGGTTTCAAGCCAAACTCAGGAAGGCATCGTCGAATTACAGGATGCGCTTACCGACCGAATCAGTATTTTTGCTGGCCAATCCGGCGTGGGTAAATCCAGCTTGCTAAACGCCCTTCTACCTGAGCTCAATCCAATTCTCGTTGGCGCGGTGTCAGATAACTCGGGTTTAGGCCAGCACACGACAACGGCTGCACGCCTGTATCACTTCCCACAGGGCGGCGATATTATTGACTCGCCTGGAATTCGAGAATTTGGACTATGGCATCTCGATCCAGAACAGGTTACGTTGGGTTTCATCGAGTTCCGCAAATATCTGGGCGGCTGTAAATTCCGCGATTGCAAACACGACAACGATCCGGGCTGTGCACTACGTGAAGCGGCCGAGAAGGGAGAGATTGCTGAAGAACGCTTTGATAATTATCACCGCATTCTGGAAAGTATGTCTCAGGTAAAAACGCGTAAAAATTTCTTTAACGAAGACTAGCGTGTATTGATGAATTTTTAATTTATCGATAGCCAACCGCGCCCATCTGGCGCGGTTTCTATGTGACTTGAGTCACCACAAAAACGTCACGGTTTTGCTTTAGTAGTAGGTTATCCACCGTTTTTTATAAGGTGGAAAAACCATATGCGAAATGTTAAAAAGCAAACCAATTTTTGAGAATGTATTTCGACGGCGCATACTTTTTTCATGAGCCGCCCGAACACTGACCTATTGGAAGAGGCTAACGTGCTCGATAGCATTAAAATTAAACTTCAATATTTACTGCCTAAGCAGGGCTTAACTCGTCTTGCTGGTTGGGGCGCGAACAAACAGGCCGGCTGGCTAACTCAGGCGGTCATCAAAGCCTTTGTCGCCTATTACAAAGTAAATATGAAAGAAGCGCTCTATCCAAACCCTGAGCACTACAAAACATTTAACGAATTCTTTGTTCGCCCGCTGCGTAATGGTGTGCGCCCAGTTGCCGATCACGCTGACGGCTTAGTATTGCCAGCCGATGGCGCAATTAGTCAGTTAGGCAAAATTGAACAAGGTAAAATTTTGCAGGCGAAAGGCCATGACTACTCCCTTGAGGCACTTTTAGCAGGTAACTACCTGCTAGCCGAAGAGTTCAAAGATGGCCAGTTTGCGACCACCTATCTGTCGCCACGTGATTATCACCGCGTTCATATGCCATGCGATGGTGTACTGCGTGAAATGATTTACGTGCCCGGCGATCTCTTTTCCGTTAATCCGCTTACGGCGGCTAACGTTCCTAATCTGTTTGCCCGTAACGAGCGCCTGATTTGTATTTTCGATACCGATTTTGGCCCTATGGCACAAATTTTAGTCGGTGCAACGATCGTCGGCAGTATCGAAACCGTATGGTCTGGAACCGTTAACGTGACCCGCGAAGGTATCATTCAGCGTTGGACTTACCCAACCGCTGGCGAAGGTGCTGTAGCCCTGAAAAAAGGTGAAGAAATGGGTCGCTTTAAACTGGGGTCCACGGTGATCAACCTGTTTGCAGCTAACCGTGTCCAGTTCACTCCAACGCTTACCAGCGGTTCTAATACCCTGATGGGCGCTGAGTTTGCGCATAGCGTAACTGCGGTGCCAACTGAATCAGTGACCATGCAGGAAGAGTCGGAAGTAGAACCAAAAGTGCAGCCGGAAACACCTGCCGCCGAGTAAAACGCTTTAGTGGCAAGCTACTGAATTATCAGTACTTGCCATCTTTCCCGTCTTTAACTCTTTTTTCAAAAGGGTTAATCAGAGAAACGTTCGCCAAAAGGAAGGAAAAGCTATGCGCCTGATTACCAAATTGTTGATAACCGGGTTACTGATGTTATCCCTTCCGCTCGGCGCGAACGCAGCGCTGAATGAAAAACAGCTCGCCCAAGAATTAAAACAGGCCGAGAACAACAAAAACGCCCCAAATCAGGCTGAAATTGTTGAGACGCTACAGAGCGCCCTCAATTGGCTCAACGAAAGTAAAGAATCAGCGCAGCGCACCCAACAATACCAAAAGTCCATCAGCGACTTCCCTAAGCTGACGCGTGAACTGCGCCAACAGCTTAGCGATGAAAGTACGCCGCCACTGCCAGCATCCGCCATACCGGCCAATGAAGCGGAGCAGCAAATTCTGCAAATTAGCAGCCAACTGCTGGAAGTTTCTCGACAGTTACAGCAAGAGTTGGATCGATCACGTGAAATCAGTGACTCACTCGGTCAGGTTCCGCAAAAGCAGGCAACGGCCCGTAAAGACTTAACCGAAGCAGAACGTCGGTTACAAAATCTGACCACCACCAGCACCCCGCTATCTCAGGCTCAATCTAATCAACTACAGGCCGAAGTAGCCGCACGTAAGGCGCTGGTAGATGAATTAGAACTTGAGCAGCTTTCAGCGAACAATCGTCAAGAGCTCGCACGTCTGCAAGCCGATGTGTTACGCAAGCGCCACGAGCGGCTCGATCTTCAGCTGCAAGATTTACGCAACACCCTCAACTCTCAGCGTCAACGTGAAGCAGAACAGGCACTGGAACGCACTCAGCAACTGGTAGAACAAAGCGGTGATCTCCCGCGATCTATCGCTGAACAACTAAAAATAAACCAAGAACTATCGCGCGCTTTGAATCAACAAGCGGCTCGCATGGATGACATTGCTAGCCAGCAACGTATCGCTGCAACACAAACGATTCAGGTTCGTCAGGCGCTCAGCACCATCCGTGAACAGGCTCAGTGGCTAGGAGTTTCAACCGCATTGGGTGAAACGCTACGTGCGCAGGTCGCTCGTCTGCCAGATATGCCTAAACCTCAGCAACTTGACGGTGACATGGCAAAACTGCGTGTACAGCGGCTGCACTTTGAAAACCTACTCAACAAAATCGAACCCGTTGCCGACTATAAGCAAAACGACGGTAAGCCTTTAACCGCTGCGCAGCAACGCCTGCTGCAGCCACAGCTCACCACCCAGCGCGAATTGCTCAACTCGCTTCTCTCTGGATGCGATTCACAAATCTTAGAGCTGACCAAGCTTAAAGTTGCCAACACGCAGCTCATCGATGCGCTCACAGAGATCAAGGATGCAACCCACCGCTATCTCTTCTGGGCGGCTGACGTCGATCCTCTTAGCGTTGCCGCGCCGTTAGACGTAATTCAGAGCCTGAATCGGCTATTGTCGCTTGATACCCTATCGCAGCTCAGCAAAGCGTTTTTGATGATGCTGACCTCTAAGGAAACCCTGTTACCGCTGTTTGGTGCCCTGCTGCTGGTGGGTTTTAGCTTCTATTCTCGCCGCCACTATCAGGCATTCATGGAACGTGCGAGCAGCAAGGTAGGCAAAGTCACCCAAGACCACATTTCGCTCACTCTGCGCACCGTTTTCTGGTCGATACTGGTCGCATTACCGCTCCCTGTTCTCTGGGCAGCCTTAGGTTATGGACTGCAAAATGCATGGCCTTATCCAATGGCTGTGGCAATCGGTGATGGCGTAACCGCCGCACTCCCCGTGCTGTGGGCATTTATGATCAGCGCTGCATTCGCCCATCCAAACGGATTGTTCATTGCCCACTTCCGTTGGGAAGAACAGCAGGTTAAGCGCGCAATGCGTTACTACCGAATGTCTATCTGGTTGATCGTGCCGCTACTGATGGCCTTGGTCACTTTTGACAATATGGACGATCGAGCCTTTGCCGGATCGCTAGGGCGAGCCTGTTTTATCATGCTCTGCGTGGCTCTCAGCCTGCTAACCACTAGCCTGAAACGAGCAGGTATTCCGCTCTATCTGAATAAGCAGGGCGACGGTGAGAATCTGATCAACCACGCACTGTGGTGGATTTTACTCTGTGCTCCGTTAGTCGCCGCTTTTGCCTCACTGTTTGGCTATTTCAACACCGCACAGATTTTATTAGCCCGCTTAGAGAGCTCGGTTGCGATATGGTTTATTTTGCTCGTGGTGTACTACATCATTCGCCGTTGGATGCTGATTCAGCGTCGCCGCATCGCTTTCGAACGCGCCAAACAGCGCCGTGCAGAGCGTCTTGAAAAACGAACTAAAGGCGAAGAGGAGTCCACGCCGCACAGCGTGGAAGGCAGTCAGGATATTGAAGAACCCGTCGTCGATCTTGATGCCATCAGCGCACAGTCTCTGCGCTTAGTCCGTTCAATTCTGACCATGGTGGCGTTAGTGTCACTCATCTGGCTGTGGTCTGAATTGCATTCTGCTTTTGCATTTCTAGAAAACATTAGCCTATGGGATGTGACGTCTTCGGCAAAAGGGGTGGAAAGCATCCAGCCTATCACCTTAGGCGCTGTGCTTATTGCCATACTGGTAATGATTGTTACCGTACAGTTGGTTAAAAATCTGCCTGCGCTGTTGGAACTTGGCCTACTGCAACACCTCGATTTAACTCCAGGTACCGGATACGCCATTACCACTATCACCAAATATCTGCTGTTGCTGTTTGGTGGTCTGATTGGTTTCTCTATGCTGGGAATTGAATGGGCCAAATTACAATGGCTCGTCGCCGCGCTGACCCTAGGCTTGGGCTTCGGCTTGCAGGAAATCGTTGCTAACTTTGCCTCTGGCTTGATCATTCTGTTTGAAAAGCCGATCCGTATTGGCGATACGGTGACCATCCGCGATCTCACCGGCTCAGTGACCAAGATAAATACGCGTGCGACAACGATTTCGGATTGGGACCGTAAAGAGATCATCGTCCCGAACAAAGCGTTTATCACCGAGCAGTTCATTAACTGGTCGTTAAGCGATGCAGTAACCCGCGTGGTGCTCACCGTTCCTGCCGAAGCGAGCGCCAATAGCCAAGAAGTGACTGATGTTTTACTTGAGGCGGCATCAAAATGCTCGTTGGTACTCGATACGCCTGCGCCAGAGGCTTATCTTGTGGATATACAGCAAGGGATCCAAATTTTCGAGCTGCGTATTTACGCCGCTGAAATGGCACACCGTATGCCACTGCGCCACGAGATCCATCAGTTGATCTTGGCTGGCTTCCAGCAGCACGATCTCAAACTGCCATTCCCACCGTTCCAAGTCAGTACCGATACGTTACGGCAGTCACGTAACAGTATGAGAAGAACGTTTACGACTGGAGGGTTATAGTTTTTTATGGCTCGATTATCCAGAAATTCCGTCTGTCGTATATGTCATGAAGGTGTAAGGTTTCGTTCGCCTATCCAGGGCGCCCCAAACTCCGCCAGCAGGGATGCTGGTGGCAGATTAAGGGCCCATAGGACGTGCGCTCCGAGAACAGTCGGCCAAACGACTCGGTAAAAAGCGCGAGAGTGAAGAGGTTGCGCGCTGGCAACCTCTTCTCGGACGCCTACGCCAGCGGTTTCATGGAAACGCATATGATCACGGGCGGACGAAATCTTTCACTGCTCTCACATAAAAAATTCTAGATACAAGGCGGCGGCGCTCAGCCAAAAATGACCTACGCCCTATCCACCGGAAACGCTATCACCTCACTCAATCGCTCGGCCTTCAGCGCCAGCATAATCAAACGATCTACGCCCAACGCGACACCAGAACAATCGGGTAAACCATGCTCCAACGCAGCCAGCAGGTTTTCATCCAACGGATGCTGTGGCAAGCCCAGTGCAGCACGTTTACGATTGTCTTGCTCGAAACGCATACGCTGTTCGCGAGCATCGGTGAGCTCATGGAAACCATTGGCCAGCTCAATGCCCTTGAAATACACCTCAAAACGCTCGGCGACACGATGATCTTCAGTACTGATTTGCGCTAAAGAGGCCTGAGACGCTGGAAAATGATAAACAAACGTTGGCTTATCACGGCCAATATTCGGTTCCACGCCAAAGGTGAATAGCAGTTGCAGCAGCGTATCACGATCTTCTTCCTGATCGGCTACGTTACTCAGATCGAGCTTTGCTGCCACTTCACGCAGCTGGATTTTGTCGGCAGACAGCGGATCTACATCCAGATGACGAATAAACGCCTGTTGGTAGGAAAGCGTTTCTGCGCTATCACATTCCAATACCTGTTGTAGAAGATCGTCCACTTCATTCATCAAACGATACATATCGTAGTGTGGGCGATACCACTCCAACATGCTGAACTCTGGATTGTGGTGACGGCCAGACTCCTCATTACGGAAGCTTTTTCCCAACTGATAAATAGGGCCACTACCGGCAGCCAGCAGGCGCTTCATGTGATATTCCGGGCTCGTCATCATGTACAGCGTCATACCCTGTGCCGCCCCAGGCCCCACAAAATGAGTTTGGAATGGAACAAGATGAATATCCGTTACCGTTGCTTGACTCATCGCTGGCGTATCAACTTCCAAAACACCGCGGTCTGAAAAGAATCGACGGATGGTGGACATTATTGTCGCGCGCTTCAACAAATTGGCGATTGGAGCACTAGGCTGCCAGCTTGCCGTTTCGCTCATGATAATTACTCCGCTATAAAACAGGATGTGCAGTCTACTCGTATCGCCGCAGGCAAACAAATAGCGCTCGGTTAGTGAGCTAATAACTTCAATGCCAAACTATTAACTGCTCTTTATTGGATAAAAAGAACATAAAATACATAAAAACCACTGACTCAGGGAAAAATAGCGTTGAGATCACGTTTTTGTACTACAGTCAGTAGGGAAAAACAGCAAAACAATCGATCACATCAAGTTTCCACTACTTCGTATTAGGTATACTTTCATCACTCGAATTTATAAATCTTAGCCATTCCCTGTGCGTATTAAAGAGAACAAATGTCAGAAACTCTGCTAAACCTCTCTGTAGTACGACATTTGGAATGGTTATTCATTTTAATTGATATTGACAATTGATCACCCGGAGGAATGCAGTGCAAACCTTTAACGCAGACCTTGCCATCGTCGGGGCAGGGGGTGCTGGTTTACGTGCAGCAATTGCAGCAGCGGAAGCCAACCCTCAACTGAAGATCGCGCTTATCTCTAAAGTATACCCAATGCGTAGTCACACCGTGGCCGCAGAAGGTGGATCAGCAGCCGTTACTCAGGCTCACGACTCTTTTGATTACCACTTCAACGATACCGTTGCCGGTGGTGACTGGCTTTGCGAACAGGATGTGGTCGATCATTTCGTCCATAATTGCCCTCGCGAAATGGCTCAACTTGAGCAATGGGGTTGCCCTTGGAGCCGTAAACCAGATGGCTCCGTCAACGTGCGTCGTTTCGGCGGCATGAAGATTGAGCGTACTTGGTTCGCCGCGGATAAAACCGGCTTCCATATGCTGCACACTCTTTTCCAAACCTCTTTAAAATATCCACAGATTCAACGCTTTGATGAGCACTTCGTTCTCGACATTCTGGTCGACGAAGGCAAAGCGCGCGGCCTAGTCGCGATGAATATGATGGAAGGTACATTAGTTCAGATCCGCGCCAACGCGGTCGTTATGGCAACTGGCGGCGCTGGCCGTGTCTATCGCTATAACACGAACGGCGGCATCGTGACCGGTGACGGTATGGGCATGGCGTTGGATCACGGTGTTCCTTTACGTGATATGGAATTTGTTCAGTACCACCCAACTGGCTTGCCAGGCTCAGGTATCCTGATGACCGAAGGCTGCCGTGGTGAAGGTGGTATTCTGGTCAACAAAGATGGCTACCGCTATCTGCAGGACTACGGAATGGGTCCTGAGACGCCACTGGGCGAACCAAAAAATAAATATATGGAATTGGGTCCACGCGACAAAGTTTCGCAAGCCTTCTGGCACGAATGGCGTGCAGGCCGCACAATTTCTACTCCGCGCGGCGACGTTGTTTATCTGGATCTGCGTCATTTGGGTGAGAAAAAACTGTTGGAGCGTCTGCCGTTCATCTGTGAGCTGTCGAAAGCTTACGTTGGCGTTGACCCAGTTAAAGAGCCCATCCCAGTGCGCCCTACCGCTCACTACACCATGGGTGGTATCGAAACCAACCAAAACTGCGAAACGCGTATTCAGGGTCTGTTCGCCGTAGGTGAATGTTCTTCTGTTGGTCTGCACGGTGCAAACCGTTTGGGCTCTAACTCTCTGGCAGAGCTGGTGGTATTTGGCCGCGTTGCGGGCGAACACGCAGTTCAGCGTTCGCAGGAAGCCACTCCGGCTAACGGCAGTGCGCTCGATGCACAGGCTAAAGACGTTGAAGCACGTCTACACGCGCTGGCTAATCAGGAAGGTACTGAAAGCTGGGCGAAAATCCGTGACGAGATGGGCATGTCAATGGAAGAAGGCTGTGGTATCTACCGTACCACTGAGCTGATGCAGAAAACCGTTGATAAATTGGCCGAACTGAAAGAACGTTTCAAACGCGTCAAAATCACTGATAACTCTAGCGTCTTTAACACCGATCTGCTGTACACCATCGAACTGGGTCACGGCCTGAACGTTGCTGAATGTATGGCTCACTCGGCAATCAACCGTAAAGAATCTCGTGGCGCACACCAGCGTCTGGATGAAGGTTGCACCGAACGTGATGACGTTAACTTCCTGAAACACACTCTGACCTTCAAAAGCGCTGACGGCCTTGCCCCACGAATTGAATACAGCGATGTGAAAATTACCAAGCTGCAACCAGCAAAACGTGTTTACGGTGCTGAAGCAGACGCTCAGGATGCAAAGAATAAGGAGCAAGCGAATGGCTGAGATGAAAATCTTGAAAATGGAAGTCATGCGCTATAACCCAGAACAGGATGCCGAACCGCATTTCGTGACGTATGACGTCCCGTATGACGAAACGACTTCCCTGCTGGATGCGTTAGGCTACATCAAAGATAATCTGGCTGCCGACCTGTCTTACCGCTGGTCTTGCCGTATGGCAATCTGCGGCTCTTGCGGCATGATGGTTGACCGCGTGCCTAAGCTGGCTTGTAAAACCTTCCTGCGTGACTACCCAACCGGTATGCGCGTTGAAGCATTGGGCAACTTCCCGATCGAGCGTGATTTAGTGGTCGATATGACCCACTTTATCGAAAGCTTAGAAGCGATTAAGCCTTACATCATCGGCAACAACCGCAAACCAGAAGACGGCACCAACCTGCAGACTCCAGCTCAGATGGAAAAATACCATCAGTTCTCCGGCTGCATTAACTGTGGTCTGTGCTATGCAGCCTGCCCACAGTTTGGTCTGAATCCTGAGTTCATCGGCCCAGCCGCTATCACTCTGGCACACCGTTACAATCTGGACACCCGCGATCACGGGCAGAAAGAGCGTATGCCTGTACTGAACTCCGATAACGGTGTTTGGACATGTACATTCGTCGGTTACTGCTCAGAAGTTTGTCCGAAACACGTCGACCCAGCCGCTGCTATCCAGCAGGGTAAAGTTGAAAGTGCGAAAGACTTCATGATCGCGATGCTGAAACCGCAATAAGGGAGGATGAATCAATGACGACTTCAACTAAACGCAAACCTTATGTGCGCGGTATGCAAGCAAACTGGTGGCAGAAGCTGGGTTTCTACAAGTTCTATATGCTGCGTGAGAGCTCAGCTCTCGGCAACGTATGGTTCAGCATCGTGCTGATTTATGGGATTTTCTCCATGAAAGACGGCGCTGCTGGTTGGGAAAGCTTTGTGGCCTTCTTGCAGAATCCACTGGTGCTGATCCTGAACATCATCTCTCTGCTACTGGCAGCACTTCATACCAAAACCTGGTTTGAACTTGCACCCAAAGCGGCCAATATCGTGGTTGGTGACTCGAAAATGGGCCCAGGTCCGGTGATCAAAGCCCTGTGGGTAGTGACCATCATCGTAACCGTGGTCATTTTGGCCGTTACCCTGCTATAACCGTAAAGGAGAACATTGTGAATAATAAAGTATACAAACGTTCTGACGAGCCGGTTTTCTGGGGGCTATTTGGTGCAGGCGGTATGTGGGGTGCAATCGTTGCGCCTGTGGTTATCCTGATTGTTGGCATCATGCTGCCTCTAGGCTGGTTCCCTGACGCGCTGACCTTCGAACGCGCACTGAGCTTCAGTCAGACATTCATCGGCCGTATTTTCTGGCTGTTGATGATCATTCTGCCACTGTGGTGTGGCTTGCACCGTTTGCATCACATGATGCATGACCTGAAAATCCATGTACCAGCAGGTAAATGGGTATTCTACGGTTTGGCTGCGATCTTGAGCGTTGTTGCGCTGATCGGCGTATTCACGCTGTAAGTTGCCACTGCAACGTACTATGAAAGCCTCCTTATAGGAGGCTTTTTTATTGGTGAGATTGCCTCTATCGGGTCTACACTTAAACGGTATCCATTTGAAAAGGAGCGTTTATGTCCCGTTGGTCACGTTTTGCCGCCATTGTTACCGCTCTGCTTTCCGTAGGCTGCAGCACTAAACCCCCGTCTGACGTCACCGTTATCAGCGATTTTCAACTGCCAGAATATCTAGGTCACTGGTACGAAATTGCCCGCTTAAACCCCCCTTTCGAGAGAGGATTAGACCACGTCACAGCGCACTACAGCATGCGTAGCGATGGCGGAGTCAAAGTGGTTAATCGCGGATACGACGTTGAGAAAAAGCAGTGGAAAGAGAGCATCGGTAAGGCCTATTTCACTCAAACGCCAAACATTGCCTCGCTTAAGGTTTCCTTCTTCGGCCCATTCTACGGCGGCTATAACGTCATCGAACTTGATAAACAGTATCGCTATGCGTTGATTTGTGGCCCCAATAAAAATTACCTGTGGATACTTTCACGCACGCCAACGCTAGATGATGCGGTGAAACAACGGTTATTAGCAACGGCACAGAAATATGGATTTAAAACACAGGATCTGATTTGGGTAAATCAATCCCCTATCGATATGAACTCGCCTCGCTAGAGGCGAGCTATGACCATCACAGTTGCCGATTAGTGACTGCTAAACTTCAGACCAAGAATGCCAATCACGATCAGGCACAGGCTGAGGATGCGTGGCAGACTGGCTGATTCGCCCAACAATACGATACCCATAATGGCCGCCCCCACCGCGCCAATACCGGTCCACACAGCATAGGCTGTACCTGCTGGCAGTGTTTTCATCGCATGCGCCAATAACAGCATACTCACTATCATTGCAGCGATAGTAATAATGCTGGGCGTTAGACGAGAAAAACCATGGGTATATTTTAGGCCGATGGCCCAGACAACTTCTAAGAGGCCAGCGACCATCAGAATGATCCAAGACATGCGATTTATCCACAACGATGGGGTCGTCCCCGAATTATGATACGTACACAGGTCGTCCTGCGTAGTTTTTGGAATGGTAAAGCGGAATTAGGATACGATGTTTTTGCATAAAAGTTAAGACTGATAGGATCAGGGCGCAGACTGCACGACAACGCCCTTATCGGAATGGCAAAGAGAACTATTGCGCAGCGCGCTGAATTGCCTGACCACCCGCTTCAACGTCTTCACCGGCACCACGAGTGGTATTACAGCCAGCCAGAGCGGCAAGAACTAACAGAGAACATGCTAATGCGATGCTTTTCTTAATCATTGCTATTTTCCTTATCTGCGATTTAAAAAATAATGCCTTTTAAGCATAGACAAGAAATTCAGCACGGGAGAAAAATTCATCATTTATCTTAATTGATTAGCTGGCTACACGAGAAATCGCGCCACCAAGATGTTGTACATCTTCACCAAAACCACGCGCGGTATTGCAGCCGCTGAGCGCTGTGAACGCCCCCACCATCAAAGCCAACATAACTATTTTCTTCATCATGCTTATTACCGTTCCTCAAACGAGCCTTTCAGGCAAAAAAAAACCGCGTCATACGCGGTTTTTTAAAGCAAATTAGCCGTTTTCGCAATTACTTAACGCGAGAAACGTATTCGCCAGAGCGGGTGTCAACTTTGATCACTTCGCCGATCTGTACGAACAATGGAACTTTAACCACTGCGCCAGTGCTCAGGGTTGCAGGCTTACCGCCGGTACCCGCGGTATCGCCTTTCAGACCTGGATCGGTATCAACGATTTCCAGCTCTACGAAGTTTGGAGGAGTAACCTGAATTGGACGGCCATTCCACAGAGTAACAATGCACTCAGCCTGATCCAGAAGCCATTTAGCATTATCGCCAATCGCTTTCTCATCGGCAGCCAACTGCTCGAAGGTTTCGTTGTTCATGAAATGATAGAACTCACCGTCGTTGTACAGGTAAGTCAGGTTCAGATCGACAACGTCCGCGCCTTCTGCGGAGTCAGTAGATTTAAAGGTTTTTTCAACACGGGTGCCGGTCAGCAGGCGACGCATTTTCACGCGAGCAAAGGCTTGGCCTTTACCTGGTTTAACGAACTCACTGCTTTCTACAGCATAAGGCTCGCCTTCGAACATGATTTTAAGACCGGGACGGAAATCGTTGCTAGAATAAGTCGCCATAAAGGCCCTCTGAATTATTTATAACTGGTAGCTTAGCCAAAAAAATGGCACATATTGTAACTCAAAATACGCAGTCTAGAGAAGATTGGCTGCAACAACTTGCCGATGTTATTACTGAACCGGCAGAATTGCTTGAATATTTAGCACTTTCCGACAGCCCTGAATGGCAAAAAGGCCACGATGCGCGGCGTCTTTTCGCCCTGCGCGTTCCTTACGCCTTTGCTCGACGCATGAAAAAGGGCGACCCCAACGATCCTCTCCTACTTCAGGTCATGACTTCCGCCAGCGAATTTATTACAACGCCAGGCTATTCGACCGACCCACTGGAGGAGCAAGATGATGCCATTGCCGTGCCGGGACTGCTGCACAAGTATATTAACCGAGCCCTGCTATTGGTCAAAGGCGGCTGTGCGGTTAACTGCCGTTATTGCTTCCGCCGTCACTTTCCCTATCAAGATAATCAGGGCAATAAGGCTAACTGGCGGCAGGCACTAGATTATATTCGCCAACAGCCAGAACTGGATGAAATAATTTTTTCCGGTGGCGACCCTTTGATGGCAAAAGACCACGAGCTAGCTTGGTTACTCGACGAAATCGAAGCGATTCCCCACATCAAACGCTTGCGTATCCACAGTCGTTTGCCAGTCGTCATCCCTGCACGCATTACCGAAACACTGACAAAACGCTTCTCGGAGTCACATCTTCAGATCCTACTTGTCACGCACATTAATCATGCCAACGAAATCGATCGCGAATTGTGCGATGCCATGACGAGGCTAAAACATGCGGGTGTAACGTTGCTTAATCAGGGCGTACTACTGCGCGGCGTGAATGATAATGCGGATACGCTTGCGGCGCTCAGCAACGCGCTGTTTGACGCAGGAATTATGCCTTATTACCTGCATGTGCTCGATAAAGTTCAGGGCGCAGCACATTTCATGGTGTCTGACGATGAGGCACGCGTGATTATGCGAGAGTTGATGACAAAGGTTTCTGGCTATATGGTGCCGAAACTTACGCGAGAAATCGGCGGTGAGCCGAGTAAAACCCCGATTGATTTAGGCTTACGTCAGCGTTGATTCTGATATCCCCCATCTAATCCCGGTAAGGGCTCGATGGGGGAACTCACAGAATCGATAACGCGACAATCTGCTCTACAAAAACAGCTGCTCTACAAAAATAGCTCCAACAGCGAGTTTAAAAACAGCTTGCCGTGCTCGGTGATTTGCCAATATTCATCGGTTTCTACTATATAATTCTGTGACAGCGCTTCGTCGAGCTGAGCACGAATAACCGCTTCACCAAGTCCGGTATACAGCTGGAATTCCGCGCGCGGCGTTGGTTCAAGCAATCTAAAGCGGTTCATAAAGAATTCGAACGGACGATCGTCATTTCCCACTTCATGCTGCTTATCCAGATAGCGCCCCTGCATATATCCACGCGGATGACGCGTTTTCGCGGTACGTAGAATACGGCCATCCTCAAACGTAATCTTGCCATGAGCGCCACAGCCAATGCCAAGATAGTCGCCAAAACGCCAATAATTCAGATTGTGATGACACTGGTAACCAGGTTTGGCATAGGCCGACGTTTCATACTGCTGATATCCTGCAGCACGCAGCAGTTCGTCACCTCGCTGGAAAATATCCCACAGCGCGTCATCATCTGGCAATTTTGGAGGACGCGAACCAAATAGCGTATTTGGCTCAATCGTCAGTTGATACCATGATAGGTGTGGAGGATTAAGCTCAATAGCCTGCCGTAAATCATCCAGCGCTTCATCCAGCGACTGATCGGGTAAACCATGCATCAGATCAAGATTAAAACTGCGTAGCCCTAATCCTTGCGCCAGATATGCCGCTCGCTTAGCTTCTTCTGGCCCGTGTATGCGGCCCAACCGTGTTAACTTCTCCGCGCTAAAGCTTTGCACACCGATGGATATACGATTGATGCCGGCTCTTTGGTAGGCGCTGAAGCGATCGGCCTCAACCGTTCCCGGATTCGCCTCCATGGTCACCTCGGCATTTGGTGCCAAAGGCAAACGCGCACGCACACCATCCATCAAGCGCTGCATACCTTCTGCGCTCAACAAACTTGGAGTTCCACCACCAATAAAGATGGTGCCAATTTCACGCCCAGAAGTGAATGCCACGTCAGCGTCCAAATCGGCCAACAGATGGTCGACATATTCCGTAGACGGGATATCTCCTTTTTGAGCATGAGAATTGAAATCGCAGTATGGGCATTTCTGCACACACCACGGGATGTGAATATAGAGACTGAGCGGGGGAAGCTTAAGCATTACGCATGGCTTCCAGCAACAGCTTCAATGCCTGCCCACGATGCGAAACCGCAATTTTCTGCTCTTTAGTCAGTTGCGCAGCAGAACAGCCCAGTTCAGGCACATGGAAAATAGGATCGTAACCAAAACCACCGTCGCCTGATGGCGCGAAGCTGATTTCACCCGCCCAGCTCCCATGACACACCAGCGGCGTTGGATCTTCTGCATGGCGTAAGTAAACCAGCACACAGTGGAACTTAGCTTGGCGTTGATCTGCAGGCACATCTTTCAGCGCATCCAGCAGTTTCTCGAGATTTTGACGATCGCTCGCCTCTTCACCCGCATAACGCGCAGAATAAATCCCCGGAGCCCCACCCAGCACATCAACGGCAAGTCCAGAGTCATCGGCAATCGCCGGGAGTCCTGTGATTTGCGCGGCGTGGCGTGCTTTCAGAATCGCATTCTCAATGAAGGTCAGCCCCGTTTCCTCAGCAGAATCCACACCCAGCTCGGTCTGGGCCACAACATCTAAACCGAAATCAGCCAGCAAGCTTGCGAGCTCGCGTACTTTGCCCGCGTTTCCAGTTGCTAATACAATTTTTTGCATGATAAATCCTATATATAGCACCGGCAGGCCAAAGCCTGCCGGTAGGAGAGGGTTACTGAGAGCGTAGCGCTGAGACAACCTCAGGGATTTGTTGAGGCTGACTGATGCGCACTTGCTTATGGCGCCCCAGTTCCCCCTTTTCAATCACCACCTGACTTTTCGCAACCCGAAACTGTTTGGCGATAAACTTTTGCAAATGCGCATTTGCCTGCCCATCTACCGGTGGTGCGGTGATGGCGACTTTTAGCTCATCACCGTGTAGCCCAACAATCTGGTCACGGCTGGCTTTAGGCTGAATATACAGCCGCAAAACCAGCGCTTCTTTCTCATACTTTACAGCATCTGTACTCATCGCGATCACAGCAGGAACCAGAGCTGCCCTAACAGATCCATACCCAGATAATTCAGCATGTACAGCACTAAAATCACCACCATGGCAGAGAAGTCTAAACCGCCCATCGCAGGAATAATGCGGCGTACCGGTGCCATCAACGGCTCAGTCAGTTGTAATAGCACATAATCCATTGGGCTACGGCCTTGGCTGATCCAGCTCATGATCGAACGAATGATAATGACCCAGAACACCAGATACCCTGCTGATTTAATTACTGAAATCAGGCCAAATAGAAGGTTATATGGGCTTAGAGAAATTTCTCCGCTTTGGATCAGTAATAGCAGCGGATACTTGATGGTCATAAGTAAGAACGCCACCAGCAGCGAAGAAGAATCAATCGGCCCCAAGGACGGAATCACTCGACGTAGCGGCCCAACAATCGGCTGCGTAACTTTCACGATAAACTGTGACAGCGGATTGTAAAAGTCGGTGCGTGCCCATTGCATCCAGATACGCAACAATAAAATCATGACGTAGAGGTCAATGACGGTTTTGACCAAGAAAGTCAGTGTCAGCATGAAAAACCCTTTATCCGTTAAATGGTAAGGTAAAGAAAAAAGAATCAGTACATTAACTGATAATTATTATGTATTTGTGCCGTAATCACGTGCGCCAAAAATTGCCGTTCCGATGCGCACCATCGTGCTACCGGCGGTAATCGCCGCCACCATATCGTGAGTCATCCCCATCGACAGCGTATCAATATGCGGGTACTGCTTTTTAAGCGCTAAAAACGCCTGTTCCATCCGATCAAACACCGCTTTCTGTTTCACAGGATCTTCTTCTGGTGCAGGGATCGCCATCAGGCCACGCAGACGCAAATTCGGCATTTCAGCAACCTGAGCAGCAAGTGCATCTAACGCTTCCAGGTCAATGCCCGATTTACTGCTCTCATCGCTGATATTAATTTGGATCAGCACGTTGAGTGCAGCTTTATCTGCAGGACGCTGTTCGCTCAGGCGTTGAGCAATTTTCACACGATCGACGGTATGAATCCAATCAAAATGCTCCGCGACCAAACGGCTTTTATTCGACTGAAGTGGGCCGATAAAGTGCCATTCTAGCTCGTCTGCATGCGGAGTCTGAGCAAAATACTGGATCTTGCTAACGCCTTCTTGCACGTAATTCTCACCAAAAGCGCGCTGTCCTGCCGCGATTGTTTCTTCGATATCGCTCACAGGCTTGGTTTTACTGACTGCAAGCAAAGTAACTTCTTCTGGAGACCTGCCGCAATCCTGAGCCGCAGCGCTGATACGGCTCCTGACGGCCTCTAAATTTTGTTGGATATTGCTGTTCATAATTTTTGGCTCAGGAGGTTAAATGGATTTTTGTGATTTATTGGCCCGTAGTGTAAAGCAAAACGCATCAGATCTGCATCTTTGCACCGGATATCCACCCGTTTTGCGTATCGATGGCGCATTACAAACGCTAGGAACTGAGGCGATAACCTCTCGCGAAATCGAGTCATGGCTTACGATGCAACTTCCCTCTGAAGCTGACGTTGTATGGCGACAACAACATCAGGTTGATTTCGCCTTAAATCTAAATGGGGGCACTCGGCTCAGAGTCAATGCTTTCCAACAATTACATGGGCCTTCGCTGGCGCTGCGGCTCATTCCCAGCACAGTCCCCACGTTAGCATCTCTCGCTACGCCAGAGATGCTTCAAGAGCAACTTGCCCAAGGCTCAGGGTTGATACTGGTTTGCGGTGCGACCGGCAGTGGGAAATCAACCACGCTAGCAGCCATGCTTAATGAAATTAATCATCATCAGCCATGGCATATTATTACGCTCGAAGATCCGCTGGAGTTTATTCACACGCCGTCCAAATCGCTTATCCAACAGCGCGAAATCGGCAGCCACGTGATTAACTTTCACCACGCATTGCGTGCCGCACTGCGAGAGGATCCTGATGTCATTTTGCTCGGTGAATTACGCGACGCAGAATCCATTCGTCTGGCTCTCACAGCGGCTGAAACAGGGCATCTAGTATTGGCAACGTTACACACTCGAGGTGCAGCACAAGCGGTAGAACGCCTAATTGATGTTTTTCCAGCCGAAGAAAAAAACTTTGTACGCACACAAATTGCAGGAAGCCTGCGAGCCGTTTTAGCACAGCAGCTTTTGCCCAAACAGGGTGGCGGCAGGGTCGCCGCTTTTGAGCTGCTGCTGAATACGTCCGCGGTGAGCAATTTAATCCGCGAAGATAAAGCCCACCAGATTGCCTCTATTCTTCAAACCGGTCAGCGGCAAGGCATGCAAAGCTTCGAGCAGCATCTTACCCACTTAGAAAACGAGGGGAAACTGTATAAAAATAGGAAGATAACACCTGACAAGACAGGCTAATTATCCTGCCTTGCCGATACTCTCATTAATCAGTTTTATACAACCTGTTGTTCAAACCAACTTTCCAAAATGATCACCGCTGAAGCGGCATCTACGCTGCCTTTGTCCAAGGCACGATAGCCTCCACCGGCAAAAAGATGGGCACGAGCTTCTACGGTACTAAGGCGTTCATCATGCAAAGCAACTTGCACCCCAAAACGACCATGAATCCGGTTGGCAAACTTACGTGCTTGAGCGGTGACAGGCTGTTCCGTGCCATCCATATTGAGTGGTAGGCCGACGACAACAAGATCCGGCTGCCACTCTTTTAACATTTTCTCTATTTTCGACCAGTCTGGCGATCCCTCATTGGCTTTAAACGAAGCCAATGGGCGTGCGGTACCGGTGACTTCCTGCCCGATGGCCGCACCAATACTTTTTGTTCCAAAATCGAAAGCGATAATAGTTCTGTTACCCATCAAGCATGTCCTGCTGAAGTGGCCATATTGCGAATGTCTACGCCCAGCTTTTTAGCCGCGTTAACCCAGCGTTCTGAGATTGGTGTGTGGAATAACAGATTGGCGTCAGCCTCAACGGTAAGCCAAGCATTATCTAACAGTTCTTGCTCCAATTGACCCGCATCCCAACTGCAATAACCTAATGTAACCAGAACATCCTTGGGTTGATCTTTCGTGCCAAGCGTTTCTAGGACATCGCGTGAAGTCGTCATCATACACTCAGCAGAAATGGCTACGCTGGAACCAAAATCAGGTTGTGGAGTATGCAATACAAAGCCGCGATCTTCGGCCAATGGACCACCGTACATCACCGGCTTATCCAAACGAATTTTTGTATCTCTCGGCTCTGGCGTGATTTTTAGCTTTTCCAATAGTGTTTCCAGAGTGAGCTGTTCCAACGGTTTGTTAATGACTAAACCCATTGCGCCTTCACTATTGTGCTCACACACATAGAGAACGGTGCGCTTGAAGCGGCTGTCCTGCATAGAAGGCATTGCTATAAGAAAATGATGCGCTAAATTCATCGTAATGGCTTCAACTCGCTGTATTTGTTTATGTGATGACTGAATTTTCAGTATGCGAATTTTTTGGCTGGATGTCACGGGAGAAGCCCCCTATCTGTCTGCTCGCTCAAACATATCGCGAGCAGACTCACAGGAGGAAAAACTATTTCTTACTAATACGAGTTTCAATCGCATCCATCAACATGCCGGTCACAGACACATCAGGGAAGGCAGCTTCAATCTCGCGAGCGCAGGTCGGGCTAGTAACGTTAATCTCTGTCAAGCGATCGCCAATGATATCTAAACCAACAAAGATCAGGCCTTTTTCTTTCAGTACTGGGGCGACTTTGCGAGCAATAGCCCAGTCACTTTCTGTCAGTGGGCGCGCTTCACCACGGCCACCCGCGGCCAAGTTACCACGAGTCTCTCCGCTCTTAGGAATACGAGCCAAACAGTATGGAACCGGCTCACCATCAACCACCAGAACACGTTTGTCACCGTCTTTAATCGCTGGCAGGAAATTCTGCGCCATGCAGAAGCGGCTACTATGTTCTGTGAGCGTTTCGATAATGACAGACAGGTTAGGATCTTCTGCTTTCACACGGAAAATAGATGCACCACCCATACCGTCTAACGGTTTAAGAATGATGTCACCGTGCTTGGCATAGAACTCACGAATGTGCTCGGCTTTACGCGTCACCAACGTGTCCGGCGTTAGATCGGCAAACCACGCGGTAAACAGCTTTTCGTTGCAATCACGCAGACTTTGCGGCTTGTTGACAATGAGCGTCCCTTTATCTTCAGCGCGCTCAAGGATATAAGTAGCATAAATAAACTCGGTATCAAACGGAGGATCTTTACGCATTAAGATGACGTCGAGATCGGACAGAGCAATATCCTGTTCGCCGTGGAACTCATACCAGCCCGCTTTATCTTCCTTCACGCTCAGCAACTGAGTACGCGCGCGCCCTTCGCCGACATACATGTAGAGATCGTTCATTTCCATGTAGTGCAACTCATAGCCACGGCGCTGTGCTTCTAGCAGCATCGCAAAGCTGGTGTCTTTTTTGATATTGATGGAAGAAATCGGGTCCATCACAATGCCAAGCTTAATCATTCTTTTCTCCTAGCCTAAATCGCCAAAGCGAACCTGAAGTGCGGTTATGGCTGTCAGCGCGGTGGTCTCAGTGCGTAATACACGAGGTCCTAACAGAATATCAGTAAATTGGTAACCTGCGGTCATAGCAATTTCATCGGCCGATAATCCACCTTCTGGCCCTATCAGCAGACGAACGCGTTCAACAGGAAGCGGTAATGTGTTGATACTCGCATTGGCGCGTGGATGCAAATTCAGCTTCAGAGAATCATCCTGTTCAGCGCACCATTGCTCCAAAAGCATCGTCGGGCGAATTTCAGGGATCACGTTACGTCCACACTGCTCGCACGCTGCAATAGCAATTTTCTGCCATTGCCCCAACTTTTTCGCCATACGTTCAGCGTCTAACTTAACGCCACAACGCTCGGAAATCAGCGGAGTAATAATGCTAGCCCCCAATTCAATGGATTTTTGAATAGTGAACTCCATCTTCTCACCGCGGGAAATTACCTGTCCTAAATGCAGATGCAGCGGGGATTCACGATCTTCAAGCACACCTGACTGCACCTTCACACGCACGTTTTTTTTACTGGCCGCAACAATATGTGCCACGAAAACCTGATTGCTACCGTCAAACAGTTGAATCTCATGGCCTTCGCTCATGCGTAGAACTCGACCCACGTGATTGGCGGCCTCCTCACTCAGGTCTATTTCGCAAGGCGCCTCAAGGCGTTCAGGGTGATAAATACGAGGGATACGCATGAAATGGCTCATCCTTATGAATGACGAGATAAGCGCCGCAACGCAGCGCTGCTAAAAAAGATATACGGGATTATAAAGGCTGGAGTAGCGACAATGCTAATCATCACGTCAAACCGTTAAAACTCAGCCTTTAAGATTCTCGCAGGCTTGCTGGACATAAGGGTTATGATTCCCCTGCATGTTTGCAATCCGCTGGTCACGCAGACACTCCCACTTCGTGACTGGATATTGCCGATTCCATACATCAAATAGCTGAGTTTGCTGTTTCGACAACCTAATATTGTACTGGTCACGCATATAAAAATAGGTTCTAGCAATAGCACCACGAGCACGGGCGGGTGGCTCCGCCTGCTTGTTTTTGAAATCAACTTTCATCGGACATTGGCCATACTGCCCTTCTCCACCGCGCCATTGACTATACATAAAGTTGTTGCGGTCACCGTTAACCTCTCCCACGGCAGGCTGTAAATTATGTAAATCAGTTTCAATTTTCACGTACTGGGGAATTTTGGCGCAGTTTTTTCGCCCCCCATCCTGCCAGCACTGCATTTGATGACCAAACTGCCATGCCGGTACAACGTGCTCCCATTCAATGCGTGAGGCACGGTTCAGGTTTTTACGCGGCTGATAGCCACAACTTTCAAGATCGGGAATACCTTTTTTCCCCTGCCATTCAATCTTGCAGCCACAGTAGAACGAACCGGGTGCGTCTTGATTAATCTTAACCGCAGCCGCTTTTGCTTGAGTGAAATTATTAATTTTTTGTGCCTGCCCCGAAAACGGGTAAGCCAGAAGCGTCGATAACGTCAGCGCGTAATAAAATTTGCGAAGCATATTCCAAAAACAACATAAAAACGGAAAGGCCGCAGGGTAGACAATCCGCCTTAGTCACGCAAATTTTGAAGAGATTAAATTGTTAATAAATGAAGATTTGGATGTTTATTGCACATTTTAGGAAAGTTTTTAACGCTCAGCAATCGTTCCGGGGCTGAAACTCAAAACTTGACCACATTGTCGACAGCGATATTCTGACTCCTTGCGCATCACTTTATTATGACGACGCACGGTCAGCTGATGCAGTTGGCAGGCACAGCGATAAGGGTAAGTCTTACCACTCACTGACTCCACGCCGAATTTATGGGTACGACGCGGTTCGATACCCCAAACATGCCCCATCATCCACTGCCATTCACGGCCATGAGGGGAAACCTTACCAAACTGTTTATAGACCAAAAGATGTGCCAACTCATGTGGCACCACTTCATCAATAAACGCCTGACCATTCTCTAGTAATAAGACTGGATTTAGACGAATCTCCCAATCTTGCAGCCATGCGGTTCCCGCAGTGGTGCCACGCTGTTGATAGCTGATTTTGGGTTCAGGATATTGAGTTTTTAGCTGTGCATTTGCTCGAGCCAACGCATTACGTAAGCACTGCATGACAGCCTGCTGTAAAGCAATAGGAAGTCTTCGGGAAACAAGAGCGCGTTGTGTCATGCGTATTAGGATAATCAGAGAAAGTGTCGCTCGCAAGCCCCATAGTTTTGAGACAATGACGCAGGGTCACACTGCGCCTATGCATCATTGCACCAATCAGTAAAAACATTAAACACTAAAGAATATCTGAACATTATCTTGTAGATATCTTTGAAGCCTTTCATCGTTAAATGTCTGCTCCAGCCAATAGGGTTGAGAATCTAACCAATTACATCTTTATTACGATGAGATCATTAACGTTGAGCGCTTTTTATTTCTGATGCGGCTTCAACTCTTTGTTGTAGATTTGAAACACGTGCATCACACTCAGTTGAAGATATACTGGGCATCGAGAATGCTTTGCTATCTTTAAAATAGCGGCCGCAAATAGCGGAAACATCTTCGGCGAACTTATTTGAGAAATTTTTCAACATATCCATTTTACTTGTTTTTTTCTGTCTAAAATTTTCAAAGGAGAAAGTATCAGGATGATTATTAATCACACTGTATATTGCATATATTTCAACAGACTTACGTCCCGACAACGCATTGCTCATTAACGTATTTTCATCTATATCCTTAGACCATTTAAAAACAGTTTTATTTCCGCTATCGAAATTTTTTCTATCATTTTTTAATAATGCAGAAAATACCTTACCCGCTTCTGTCTGATAAAAATCAGAAGGAAGAACGGCACCTGCCTTCAAAGACACGCTAGCCAACAGCAATAAAATAACAAGATCCTTCGTCATTCGTTCTCCTATGTACCACAATTAAATTACAGGCATAGCTGACTGATTTGCAGACGTTTTCATAATCGATATACCTACAAGACAGAGTCATAATAAATATTATCAATGTTCATGATGGTGATGTTTATCATCGTGATGATAATCATGATGGTCATAGTTATCACTACTATCATAATTACTATCATCACCTGAGTCACTTACCGCAATGGCAGCAACAACACCCACGATAAGGACCAATGCCCCTAAGGTTTTAAAATCGTCTCCGCTGAAATTTGCACACCCACCAACGGATAATGAAAGAATACCTATCAGAGAATTCCTTAAAAACTTCGCCATTCATATCACCTATACATCCATGTTGATTTTCTATTAAAGAAAATATATACCGTAATTATGTCCATCGACCAAAACACCTGCAGCAATATTAGGCTTTAATAAAATAAAAACAACTATAAATAGCATATTTCCCCATTACAAATAACTATTAAATATATATTAATGGTAATTCATATCGTATTAAAAATAACTATCCACTCTATTTTTAATCTTCCTGAAAATCTACGGTAGTATAACCGCCTCATCTACCTACCCACCGATGTAGAATAAATCATATTTATTTCTTTCTTGCTGACAACTTATCTCATATATTAATTATTGTTAACACGGCGAAACGTTCGCCCCAAGAATCATCAGCATAACAGCTCAAAACGTGTTCACCCGAGATACAACCTCGACAAGCAATGCTGAGACGTCACGCAGGTGCCAGCGCTATAACAACGAAGGTAATACTGTGGCAACGGACTGAAAAGCGACCAATCATGCCCCATCATGCACAGACAGCTATGTAATATGATAATTATATTAATACTTACATAAAACTACTAAAAATAATTAAATTCATATTTATCATTACGATAAAACATTCCCATAATGACCATGAAATATTATTTTTTAATAAAATCATACATATGCTAATAGCATATAGATTGCTGATTTTTTTGAATAAAAAGCCACCATCAAAAATGATGATCACTAAAGCAAAATATTGATTATTACCTATACTTATTTTCGTGGTGTGTATTGCTAAGCAATTGACGCAATAAGATTACGTCTATTTGTCGAGCTTAATATTCTTATGGGAGTGGCAGTTTATGGCATCTGCAAAGAAAATTGGCCTCATTGCCTGTACTGGTGTCGTTGCCGGTAATATGATGGGAAGCGGCATAGCATTACTACCCGCTAACCTCGCAAGCTTAGGGTCTATCGCTATTATTGGTTGGATCGTTGCACTGATTGGTGCAATTTCATTAGCTTATGTTTACGCCAGATTAGCAACCAAAAACCCTCAGGAAGGTGGTCCTATCGCCTACGCGGGTGAAATCGGTCCGGCCTTCGGTTTTCAAACCGGGGTACTCTATTACCATGCAAACTGGATTGGTAACCTTGCGATAGGTATTACCGCCGTATCGTATCTTTCTACCTTTTTCCCTATGTTTAACAGCCCGATACCCGCCGGTATCGCCTGTATCGCGATTGTCTGGATTTTTACCTTCGTCAATATGCTCGGTGGCGCATGGGTTAGTCGTTTAACCACCATAGGTCTGGTTCTCGTACTCATTCCCGTTATCGGTACAGGTATCGCGGGCTGGTACTGGTTTGATATGGGCACCTATCAAGCTAACTGGAATACCTCGGGCGGTACCGATTATCACGCCATCATAAAGAGTATTTTGCTGTGTCTGTGGGCCTTTATCGGCGTTGAGTCTGCGGCGGTAAGTACCGGTATGGTGGAAAATCCAAAACGTAACGTTCCTATCGCAACAATGCTGGGGACATTCCTTGCCGGTATTGTCTACATCGCCGCAACACAGGTGATTGCCGGTATGTATCCCGCCTCTCAGATGGCAGCATCCGGCGCTCCGTTTGCCGTCAGCGCCTCGACGATGGTCGGTAGCTGGGCTGGCCCAGTTGTTTCTGCATTTACCGCCTTTGCCTGCTTAACATCATTAGGCTCATGGATGATGCTGGTTGGTCAAGCCGGCGCTCGTGCTGCCCACGATGGGAACTTCCCGAAAGTGTATGGCGAAATGGATAAAGATGGTATTCCGCGCAAGGGGCTATTCTTAGCAGCCATAAAAATGACGGTGCTGATGATTCTGATCACCGTGATGAATGCCAGCGGCGGTAAAGCCTCAGATCTGTTCGGTGAGCTGACAGGGATTGCCGTCTTGCTGACCATGCTGCCGTACTTCTACTCCTGTATCGACCTGATTCGCTTTGACGGTGCAAACCTGAAAAACATCCTGAGCCTGATTGCTTCAGTGTTGGGATGCGTGTTCTGCTTTATCGCCCTGATGGGCGCCAACTCGTTCGAACTCGCCGGTACCTTCATCATCAGCCTGATTATCCTGATGTTCTACTCACGTAAAATGGGGCGTGATAAAGAAGCCAGCGCAGCCACCGGTGGCCAATCCTAACTAAGATCTAAATATTTGCTAATACATGATACCGAAGGCCTTCGCGCCTTCGGTGTTAATAACCCAGCCCACAGAAGTCTGGAGAGTTTTGCATGAATATCATTGCCATCATGAACGACTTAAGCGCTTATTTTAAGGAAGAACCACTGCGCGAACTGCATCAAGAATTGGAAAAGGAAGGATTCCGTATCGCCTACCCAAAAGACCGTAGTGATCTTCTGAAGCTTATTGAAAACAACTCTCGCCTGTGCGGCGTTATTTTCGATTGGGATAAATACAATCTTGAGTTAAGCGCTGAAATCAGCGAACTCAACAAACTGCTCCCTATTTATGCATTCGCAAACACTTACTCGACGCTTGACGTTAACATGAGCGATCT
>Ga0308156_1000971_pt1 | contig 40918 bp, 50 predicted proteins | sample PhyAR2_FD_201041 | JGI IMG/M metagenome (GOLD analysis project Ga0308156, IMG submission 201041) | Phyllosphere microbial communities from UC Gill Tract Community Farm, Albany, California, United States - DLSL A.R2 | ecosystem: Host-associated > Plants > Phyllosphere > Unclassified | place: USA... | reverse complement strand
AAACAACGAGAAATTAATCGAAGAACTTATCACTCCATTCAAGAAGTTCAACTCTCTTGCTTTGAATACATCGAACAATTTTATAACAATTATAATCCTCATTCCGCCAACAATGGGTTAACTCCAAGTCAGAAAGAAGAAAATTATTTTAAGAAAATATAGCTCATTTTGTGTCTAAATATTTGACATTCGTCCAAGGTGGTACCCTTCATCGTTTAATAACTCCTCTTTTATATCAGGAAGTCGATTAGTGTCGATGAACTTATGTTTTGTTAATAATTCAGTAGATTTCAGCGTTGCACCAATCATACACTCTCCTTATGAACTTTATTCTGTCTTAATGAGTACATAGCCTTCTGGCACTCTATCGCAATTAAAAATATCATTTAGTACTTTAAACACATAATCTGCATCGATACCTGCCGAGCTTAACCAGTTGTGATAGCCATATTTAGTTAGTGATTCATGCGTTTCTACTTCTGTGATATCTTTTGTATATGAAGCAGCTTGTTCGGCTGTAAATTCTTTTTCACCAACACCCATCAACCAAGCAGATGCACCTAAAAGAAAATTAGGTACTTTTATTGCATAACCACCAATTCCATCTTCTCCAATGAGCCAGGCATGAGAATGTAATCGATCTCCAACTTCATAATTTTTGTCATTTTTGCAAATCTCAAAATTTTTCTTGCCAGACTTTCCATCATCAAAGTAAGTGGTGAGTGTTTTTACATGAATATCTTTCATTTTTCCTCCAAATTTCTCTGTTCATTTAACATAACTTTCAGTTCTTTAAAACGCTATGGAATAATGCTGAATATATTTCAGATGCATTCCATCCTTCTTGGTCACAAATTCCTTCAATTCCTTGTGAAAGGAGATTAAGATAATCTAAACCTGACCCTCCTTTTACTTCAAAATCAACCATTTCACCTATTGATTCTATTTTTATACTTATTTTCTTCTTAAGTTCTTTTTTACCATGTGGGGTGTATGAAGCAAATTTAGTAGATCCACACTGCGTACATTTTCTTTTTTCTTGTTTCATTTTCAAATGACAATTTGAACAAAATTTGAATGGCATTATTTAAACCTCTATTTTTCTATATTTAATTCCTTTTAGAGCATCAAGCTTTTCTTTTACTAGTTTCCACATCAGATGATCTCACTTTTTTGAACTTCTAATTCTATTAGTGGCAGCTTTATCCAAAACATAATCATTTCTCCGCCCACAGATTGCACAATAATTTGAACAAACTTTTTCGTACCCACAACGAGGACAAGGTGAAACAATGCTCACACTTTCAACTTTCATAATTCTCCTTGATAAAAAAGTCTTTGTATTTTACGTCTTAATCTTAAGTGTGCTTTATAAGAACTACTCAGATTTAAGCTCAACATAATTTCACCAGTAACATCATCTTCAGGTTTGACTTCAACAGGATAGCTATTACTGCATAACAGCTCATGAATTTCATCATCGGAGAAAAGGAATTTAACATTCATAATCGTTTTTTCCGGTGGAAATTTTTTCTTTCGCAAACAATATCTCCAAGAGTCAACCGGAATACTAACCTGATTAACTGCACAAAATTTTGTCATGCTCATATTCTTTTTTTCACAAAAATCAGTAATTTTAGTCCAAAAGTATTCTGGTGTCATAATGAATTTCTCCGTTTCTTGATAATTTAATTTTATCATCGAAAAAAATATGACGTGAAACAATTTCATTTTAAGACCATGGTCCAACTATTGGTATATCTAAGTTCGTTGACCTATTATCACTATAATTAATCATTGAACTTTGTAAAAATTGAAGGTCACTAGTTAACTCTTTTTCATTAAATTTTTGATTTGAAAACCGTTCCTGTAAGAAATGCCCAGGTTGAGATTTACTATCCTCTTTTAGTTGAATAAGACTTTTATCAGTAAGGCTAACCCGAAATTCTGTATCAAGTGCTGCTAACCAGAACCGATTCATTTGAGAGACAAAATATCCCTTAGGATTTTTTATGGGTTGTCCTTTCCTTTCCGCCTCTTTTATTGCAAAATGATACTTGATGAGTTCATTTTCCAAATCTTCTGACCAGAACTCTCCGTTAACCTGTGGTGTCTTTGACGATTGAGGGATAAACTTCACTAGGAGTTCATACTTTTTCTCGATTTTTTTCTTTGTTCTGAAGATAATATCTTGATAATCTTTTGCATTCTCACCTATTCTTGACAGTTCCACAACTGTTCTAGGGGTAAAAAAAGAATGATTTGAACCTTGAATAAAATAATCTTGAGTAGTCAGTGTTTTTCCGTATCGATTAGTATCATTATTATTTGTTATATTTGTTTGGTTATATATGGTTAATGCTGCTGCCATTTTGACAGCATCGGAGCCGTCATTTTGACAGCCTGACTGTTCATGGGCATTCCCAAACTTTTTAACTTCTAAAGCCTTGCTATCACTCATGCTATCATTTTGACAGCCAAGCGAATTTCCGAAAGTTTCTTGTTCAAGTTGATAAAGAATTTTTTTAACGGTTTCGTTGATTTCATCGTTAATGATTGCTTCATTAAAATCTTTGTAGTTCAAAACAAGCTGTTCGGCTCTTATTTTTGCTTGAGCTTTTGCCTCAGAATTGAAAGCTTTTTTCTTTCTTTGGAACTCTGTCAATGTTGAATCTTCAACTTTTGGGTTAAAATCTAACCATTTTTTGAGTTCCCAAGTGATGCGCGTGACAATGACTGCCTGCCATTTTTTTACAAATTGTTCAGAATAATACCGATCTAGCGCTTCATAATCAAGAGAATACCAGAGCGTTTTATCTTTAGAAATTTTATTTTTATCGTCTCGCTTGAGTACGATTTTCGCTTGGACAAGGGACTTAATCACTCTTGTGAAAGTCGATTCAGAAAAGTGATAAAACTCTTCTAGCCACGAAGGAACGAGTTGGTTACGACTTGATTTAAGTGTTTTGAAGATATACATTCGTTGTTCATCTTCTACCCACCCTCTAACAGGCTCACCATTAGCCAGCTGGGTTTGTAACTTTTGTTGGATCCAAAAATCTAAACGATTAATGAACATGTACTGCTCCGGTGAAAAAACGAGCAGTAACCGTTCATCTAATTGGAAAAAATGCTTCTGATTACGAAGCACTTCACTCGCCGAATATCGGGGAGTAGGGACATTATCGGTTGACATAATTTTTCCCTTCTATTTTTGATATAATATTTATTAAAGGAGTTTTTAGAACAGATGAATATTAATGATGAAGCACTAAATGCAGCTTTAGCTTTAACCAAAGGACAGCTAGCGCACTTTTTAGAACAAATGGTAAAACACCATCATTATCACTATGCATACATTGAACTAAAGGACAATTTTGGAGCTCACTTTGAAGAGTTAAAACGTTTAGCTAACAACCACAAAGAAATAGAATTTCCTCAAATTTCCATGCTAATAAACAATTTTCAGCTTTTTCATGATCAACTCTCAATTTATGCTCAGGCGACTGATGGCATTGAAAAAAATGACCAACTTTTGAAACTCTGTCAAATTGCGGCTGATCATTTTAACATCACTATTCCTGAAACTTACATCCTGGATTTAAAATCGGAACTATTGTAGTGTTCCGTTTTTTTATTAAATAAGTTACTACTTGTTTTATACTCTAAATTTTTCCCATGCATCACCCCATTCTTTAAGTGTTAACCCTCGAACGTGAATTCTTTTTCTTTTGTCAAAGTAACCAACACTTTCTTGATTGATCCATATTTGATCTTCTTTTGGTTCAAAACTCGCTTCTTCATAGAAGCTTACCATTACCTCATGTTTAGTTTGATGGGTCGCAATGGATAATTCATTAAAGATATAATTGGCTGTTTTTTTATCGATTACCATATTCCTTCTCCCTCCAGATGATATAAGGCGATGATTTCGTCTACTTTATAATCACGATCAATTAAGTCATCATGAATACATGAAACGCCTTTTTTACTGACAATTTTCCTTAGACCAAATGAACCTAAAACAAAATCATTATGGCTTTCATATTCTAAGAAATATTTTTTTAATCGTAGTCGCTTTCGTTGAGCAATAATGTCTAATAAATAAACAAAAACCTTTGTAAAACATAATCCTTCGCTCTCTCTAAAATCAGTTGGGCGATAACTTAACTCCGTCTGTCCTGTTTTCTTTAAAGCTTTTGGGAAACGAACCAGTCGCTTGTCTTTATTTTTGTTTTTATTAAATTCTTCTTGTGCTTTCGCATAGCCAAATAAGTCATTCACATCATATTCAGGTAAACCATCTACCTCTGACCAGTCATTATACGTAGGAATACATGGGATATAATCTAAGAGTTGATTAAGTTCCAATTCAATGTCATTGGCCAATTTCTTAAAAGACAGCCGAGCATTGCGGGGAGAGGGTGTGGCTAAAGCATTCAAGATTCGATAACCAATAATTAATCGCTCAATTGTCGTCTCATCTACTTCTATTTTAAGGAGCTTTTCAAGGCGCCCCTCGTCTTCTTCTTCATAAAAATATAAAAATAGTGCTTCATTCACTTGAGACCAAAAATGTAAGCAATAAGGATTAACCGGATAATAGGTTAATAATTCAAGATTCCAAGCTGCTTCAGTATATTCTGTGTAAGAATATCCAAGATTCGATAAATAAACTCCGTCTAATTTTTCTTTATTTTCCAAGGTAATATCCTCAAATTTTTTAATTATTAGCCAAAAGGGAACCCTATGCTAATTAATAAATTCTCCTAAATGGCTTACTGCTCCAAGTTTGAAGTAACCTTCAACATTTGAAGTTTCTGGGTGTTTTAGAATTTCAATAAAGTTTTGTTGCTCGGTGAATTGGTCCGGTACAACATAACTATTTTGTAACTCATTTTTAAGCTGTTCAAAATCAATAATGTAAGTTCCACCACCTGTCAAAAAGATTTTATCCAGATTAATTCCATCACTTTCAGCACTTAAGTCTTCTTCAAAGAACGTTTTTTCCATTTCTTTTGCTACTTTAGTGGTATAAAGTGCTTTGGCCTCTAGGACCTTGTCCGTCAAATCAATCGGAGACATGCCTTTTTGGTTAATAATATATTTCCCATCCTCATTCGGATTTCTTAGCATAAGGTCAACTTGACTTGAACTTACGGAGTACTCTTTAATAATGTGATTAAAAAGACGATGGGCTCCATTTTTACTATCTGGTTTTGCGGTAGAAAGATTAAAATTTAAACCATCCACGATATCCGATAAAATGGTTCCTCCTCCGATATCCATAATTCCATATCGAATATTCATAAACTTTGAAAAGTTCTCTCTCAATTCAGTTAAATGATGGTCTGTCCATCGGTAGGAGTTATCTACGACTGTCCCTACATATTGGGGATAAAACTTCACTTCTGCAATTTCAAAACTGATTGGCACATCATCCACATAAATGGTATGACGCCCTTTAAAGAGTTTTCGTAAAGTAGGTAGTATTTCTTTTGATTCATCTTGAAAATCTTTTGAAGGGAGGCCAGTAACTAAGTCAAGTATTGGATTTCTAGTCTCTAATTCTTTAACCACTCGTGCAATCGAAAATAGAGCAATCATTTGAAACGTTTTACCTTGGTAACGTTTCAGCTTAAAGCCAATTGAACGTTCCCAATGATTCACATTTGATTTCCCCCAAGAGGCAAGCGTTTCGCCAAAATAATAAGCTTTTTCTTCTTTATCTAGTCTTAATCTATAAAGGGATGGAATATTATCCGGTTCTCCTCCCAAATATAGGGTTGGTCCGTATTTGTTTTCTAATAGTGCACTTGGCATCACAATAAGTCCTGTTTTCTTGGATTTAACCTTGACTTGATTATTCCCTAAGTCCAGAGCAATAAGTGTTTTTTTAATATTAATTCCCATTTTTATTCCTAATAATCCTTTTTGTATGATTGTTTCATATTAATTTTCTTTAGCTATACCTTGCCTGATTAGCTTTTTTAATAATTAAATTTGTGTAAATCTTCCAATAGATAGAATAGTGAACCGCCTCTATTTATTGGCGTTAATCCTTGTTCATTCCATATTTTTAAAGTATTTGGAGAAATTCCCAAGTCTTTTATTAATTTCGCTTGTCTTATTTCTCCAGTTTTTGACTCCATTTTGAGAAGCTTTTTTTGTATCTCTAAGCTTTCATTTAATATTTGACTAATTTCTACAACTAGCCCACGCGCAGCCATTGCCGTTAACGAATCAGGTTGATCAGTCATCATCTTCTCCTTCTATGCTTCAACTATAGTTCCCAGATGATTAAATCTCCCCAGGCCTCTTGAAAGGCTTCTTTTAAGCTAAAAACTCGCTTAATGATTTCACCTGTTAGTTTATTAACAATTAAATAAAGTGCATCCATTTTTCACCACCTCCTTTTAACTCAATAAATTCATTTTTCGTATAGCTTCCTTAGTATTAAAGGAAGGTTGCCATGATTTGGTATAAGCAAGAGCTTCATCAAATTGACTCAATGGAATCGCATCATAACGCGGAACCTCAAAATTCTCTTTGAAATCTCTCCCAAATTCTGAAAAGACTTTTCGACTTAACTTTTGATAGGCCCTAGTATCCTTACCACCTAGATAGTGAACGATATGTCCATTTCTAACGTGTGAGAGAATGGCAGCATTTGTGGCAGGAAGTCCAAAACGTTCAGATAAGTCTTCTACTTTTTCTTTCACGTCGCCAATTTCTTGACGCATATTTCCGTATCCAGAGGCAATCGTTGCGATTTTTTCATCTAACGACATTGGTAGGGTTTGTTCTTTAAGTTGTTGTTCCATTTTGTTAAATTGATTGACATATCTAAACGTAAATTGAGTTCCTTTAACTCCAGTCATACGATTTCCATAGACTTCACAGCCTTGTTTTGTAACTAGAAAACAAGGTAATTTTTTATTTTGCATGGAAAGATACGTGCTTTCCTCGAAGAAATCTTTGATATCAATACTTTCAGAGGAGAGGGGAAAATTCCCCTTTCCTAAATCCTCAATTATTTGACGAATATCTTTTAAAACTTCATTGTGTGCTCTACCCACCATTTCGGAAACTTCTAAAGAAGTTAATACTTGTTTATTTTGAATCATACTGCCTCATTTCTAAAGATCTATTCGTTTAAGTTCAGTTTTCCGAACTTTTTGGTTAAAAAAATATTCTTTCAATTCTTCATCAGGTATTTCTAATAATTTTAAAATTAATAAAATATCGTTCGGTTTAAAATATGCCTTATTATTCAATTTTGCACTCAATGAAGCTTGAGAAGTATGTGCAATTCTAGAGAAATTACTCTCACTATCAAACCTTTCTTTTATTCTTCCCCTCAACTTAGAGTAATCAAAAATTACTTTTTCCATAAGTCTCCTTCCGCTAGTTCGGATATCCGTATTTTATTAATATTTTCAGAAATTTATAACTGCAATCATTGATTTTATTTAGTTTTATTGATATAATGTTCATAAAAAAGGAGTACGGAAATATGAACAAATTTTCTGAAAGGCTGAAATTTGTGCTTAACGAAAAACATATTAAAGCAATTGAGCTTTCTCAAAAAACTGGAATCAGTAAATCTTCTATAAGCGATTGGATAAATGGTAGATATGAAGCAAAGCAAGATAAAATTTTTTTAATTGCTGAGGCACTTGGAGTAAATGAAGGGTTCCTTTTGGGATTAGATGTTCCCATGGATAAAACATTTGAAAATACTAATGATTCTACTACTTTGCAAAAAATTGTCAGTACTGCTTCAGAATTAAATGAGTTTCGCAAAACGAATGTACTTAAATTTGCAAAAGTTCAATTAGAAGAACAAAATAACGATACTTCAAAATCAGCAATATCTTTAAGAAAGTACAGAGATGAGCAAGAAACATCAACACTTATTGTTCACGGCTTGGAATCCGCAGGTGAAGGTGAATGGCAAGAAGATGATTTAGATATGGAAGTTCAGATTCCAATAAATGAGATTCCTGACGAATATGATGATTTGGCTATGGTATTAGGTGACTCAATGCGACCTAAATTGCATAACGGAGATATTCTATTTATAACTTTTACTAAGCAAATTGAAATTGGTGAAATTGGAGTTTTTCGAACAAGTCGAGGAAATTTCGTGAAAAAACTAAAAGATGGTTATCTTGAAAGTTTGAACCCCGATTATGATGACATATATTTCTGTGAAGATGAAGAGTGTGAAGCAGTCGGTGTCGTTGTTGACTATTATCGAAAGTAAGGTACCTAATGGAATTTGAAGATTTTAAAAAATACGTAGAAGAAAATTGTAATGCAAAAAGTATTTTCTTCAATAAAGTAACTACTTATTTTAATGAGCAGGTTGCTTCTTCTGATAATAATGTTTACCTTTCCCCATCTCAAATTAAATCGGAAGTCAAAAAAGGGTGGAATAGTACATTAAATAATTTACATTCAAAAGTAAGCAGTAAAGTTAAAGTCAAAAAGACAGACTCATATCCCATAAGAGTTGAAAAATGGATTGCTGAAATGGCGGAATTAGAAATACTAGATGAATTTACTGAAAGCATAGATGATATGGAGTTTGAATAGATGAAACAAATTAACTTTCCTATAAAGACTAGTAAAGGGTTATTATTGGATAATAACGAAATAATCAATTATTTTACCAAGCTTTCCATCCAAGAGTTAATTAATGAATTAGATTATTCCAGAGCTTCAAAAAATCATGACTTAGAATCACTTGTTATGAGTGAGTATTATCGTAAACAGACTACCCGAGACTCTTAAATAAAAGATAAAGCGCGTGATCAAGCGCAAGATGTATTAATTAATTTATTTTCATATTAACTTTCTTTAGCTATACCTTGCCTGGCAATAGAACAGGAAATAAAATATGAAAATTAATAAAATAGAAAAAAAAGACGGTACTTTTGTGTACCGTACTAATGTTTATTTAGGTGTGGATAGTCTAACCGGTAAGCAAGTTAGAACAACAGCAACTGGTAAAACTCGCAAAATGTGTGAGATGAAAGCTAATCAAGCTATTAATAACTTTATCAAAAATGGTAGCACAGTAGCAAGAAAAAAAGTAGATTTTGATAATTTTAATTCTTTAGCAGAAAGCTGGTTTGATAACTACAAATTAACTGTTAAATTACATAGTATTAGAGCAACTCAAAACTTTTTAAAAGTTTATATTTTACCAGCTCTTGGTTCTTATAAACTTAATAAGATATCATCTATTATGCTACAAGAAATTGTTAATGTATGGGCTAGGAATGCTAATACAGCAAAGATTGTTAATGGAAAAAGGGAAAAAGGAAAGTGTAAAGATTATAAATTAATACTAAATACAATTAAACGTATTTTCGACTATGCATTACAGCTGGGCATAGTTGATACAAATCCAGCTACTAAAGTCATCCCACCAAAACTCAAGAATAGAACTGTTAAAACCATAAAATATTTTGATAATAATGAGTTGAAACGCTTCTTAAATTATTTAAATACTTTAGAATTAACAGTTAACAATCAACTCAATATTACTCTTTACAATTTTTTGCTAGCAACAGGTTTACGAGTCGGTGAAGCTTTAGCATTAAATTGGTCAGATATCGATTTTATTAATAATACTGTACAAGTTAGTAAAACTTTACTTCAAAATGGTACTCTACAAAATACTCCTAAAACAAGGGAAAGTAATAGGTTAATTTCTTTGGATCCTCATACCCTTTCATTATTAAAAAAATTAAAACTAAGACAATCTAAGAGTGTTTTATCACTGGTAGATGCAAGAGTCTTTTCATGTTTTGGTATCTCATATAGCTATACCAATGAAAAATTGATATTAAAAAAGCACTTTAAAAATGCTGGTGTTCCCGATATTGGATTTCATGGTTTTCGACATACTCATGCTAGTTTATTAATGAACAATGATGTAAATCCTAAAGAAATTCAAGCTCGACTAGGTCATGCAGATTATTCTATCACCATGAATACTTACAGCCACCTTTCCGAAAGCAAAGAAAAAGATACTGCTGAAAAGTTCGGAGAAATATTAAAAGCACTATAAATTTGGAGGAACGTAACAAATTGCGTAGTTAAAGAACAAACTCATTTGTTAGATGACTTATATAAAAAGGGCGAGAGGTTTTTTAAAATATAATCTTCTATTATAATCTAAATTATCAAAAAAATCAGCTAGGAAAGCTGATTTTCTAAATCTTTCTTTGCTTCTAAAAGCCATGGATGTGCAACTTTCAATCCATCAGCAATAATGAAATTAATATAATAAAGTGCCGCACTTTGCAAATTTACTGACAGAGCTGTCAGTAATCCCTGCCTAAATGGCGCATTATCTCCACCATCCCAGCTAATTTTGTCAGCAAGAAAAACAATCAAGTCCAATTCTGTAAAATTTTTTCTTAGAGTAGTATGACATTCAATTGCTGACAGAACTTGTTCGTCAGTAATTTTAAAATGTTGACTCGCCAAATACTTAGAAAGTTTCTGATGAATAATTAATGGAAATTCACGCTCTTCTGTCAGTAATTCGATATTAAAAATTTCTGCTTTTTCTACTCTTTGATCATTTGGATAAATTCCACCAATATCATGTAAAAGTCCTGCTATAAAAGCTTGCGAACGTCTTTCATTAGAATCAGTTAATTCTTCTGTCAGTGCCTCAGCCGTCCTTGCCACTGCTAAACAGTGCTCAAACAATTGGTCATTATTCAAAAAAAAATTAACTTCCTCAATTAGGAGTTCTAACCTTTTATCCTTGATTTCTCCCATTTCACTTCCTCTTTGTTCTCATAAAAAGAAAAATCTATCAAAAGATAGATTCCAATTTTATACCATTTCTTCGAGTAAACGAATCAAGCCCTCAGCTGATTTTTTTCCTGCTTCAATAATAAATTTATCAAAATTAACATTAGCATCATGGTCAGCAGTATCAGACATCGCACGAATAATTACAAATGGTTTTCCAAGTGCTGTTGCAGCTTGAGCAATAGAAGCCCCTTCCATTTCAACGGCTAAAACATCTGGAAAATGCTCTTTAATCTCAGTAATTTTACTAGAGCTACTGATAAAACTATCCGAACTAGTAATCAATCCAATATGCACATTTTCTAAAACTTTTTTCAATTCAGAAACAAAATATTTACTTGATTCAAAATATAAAGGTTGTTGAGCCATTTGGCCATAAGCATAACCAAAAGCAGTAACATCAACATCATGATAAGCAAGTTTATCAGCAACTACAACATCACCAATTGCTAAACCTTGAGCAACTGCTCCCGCTGATCCAGTATTGATAATGGCGTCGACATCAAAAATGTCAACCAAAAAACCAACTGCCAAAGCAGACATCACTTTACCAATTCCAGATTGGACAAGGACCACTTCATGCCGGCCAATTGAACCTGTATGAAAAACTAAACCATGACGAGTATGTTTTTCTGCATTTTCTAAGTTTTCAACAAGTATGCGAATTTCTTCATCCATCGCACAAATAATTCCTATTTTCATTTTTTTACCTTTTTTCTAATCTTTTTACTCTCTAAAAGTAGTACAAAAAGAAAGCTACTGCCAATAGAACAACAATTAATGTAACGATGAAAAGCCATTTATTAATTGCTTTCCCACGTTTTTGAGCCTTGGCATTTTCAATTCTTCGACTTTTATAAACAGCATTTTTGCTTAAATTTTTCTCAATACTATCGTATTTTTCAGCGATTTCAGTATCTTCTTCAAGCTCTCTTTGCAATCTGCGTTCAAGATTTTTCTTATCCTGTTTTGCTTGTTCAATTACTTCGTCTGTTAAAAGAGGTTTAGGCATTATTTTCAAGCTCCTTTTTCAAATATTGCATTTCCCAATACCAAATAGCCATAATTGTTTTTGCATCCGCAATTTGTTCAAGTTCAATCATTTTTTTTGCTTCGCTTAAAGTGACTTCAATTTGTTCCAAAAACTCACCGTCATCAGCGGGTTTTGGATGTTCCACTTTTGTTAAATTTGATGAGAAATAGACATATGTTTTCTCTGATGAAAAACCGGGTGTCCCATAAAAAGCTGTAATTTCTGTCAAATCTTGCGCCAGATATCCAGTCTCTTCTTCGAGCTCTCTTAAGGCCGCAGCTTTGGGATCTTTTTCTTCACCTTTTTCAAGTTTTCCTGCCGGAATTTCAAAAATAAATTTTTCCAATGCTTTACGATATTGACCAACTAAAATCATCTTATTGTTGTGAACAGGTGCAATCGCTGTTCCTCCATTATGAAAAACAAGCTCTCTAAAACTCTCTTGTCCATCATACAAAGAAACTACATCTTTTACAACATGAAAAATCTTCCCACTAAAAATTTCTTCTCTAGCTAAAGTTTTTTCTTCAAATTTTTTATCATCAAAATTTAACATTGTGTCCTTTCTTCCGAAAACTTTTTAAAATAATTTAAAGAATAGTTTTCTCATCAAAATCGAAGGAAAGAGCTTCAGGAGAAACTCTTTCTTTTATTTGTTAATTATTGACCACGATAATGTGGCATTTTTTTAGCACGTCCAAGTTTATTCACTTGTTTTCCACGTCCAATTTCGACTGCTTCATCTGGTACATCTTCTGTTACAACAGATCCTGCTGCTGTTAAGGCATTTTTACCGATATGCAATGGAGCAATAATTGTTGAATTCGAACCAATAAAGGCAAAGTCATCAATTTCAGTATTGAATTTATTTTTACCATCAAAGTTTGCTGTAATTGTTCCAGCACCAAAGTTCACTTTCTCACCAACTGTTGCATTTCCAATATAAGTTAAGTGACCAGCTTTTGTACCTTTACCAAGCGTTGAACCTTTAATTTCGACAAAGTTTCCAACATGAACTTCTTCGCTCAAAACAGTTCCGGGGCGCAAATGAGCATAGGGTCCTACATTACTTCCAACACTCATTCTGCTTTCTTCAACCGTTGAATTACGAACTTCACAATTTGAATGAATTTCTGAATTTTCAATACGGCTACCATTTGTAATCAAAACATTTTTACCAATAAAGGTATTTCCTTTTATTGTTACATTTGCTTCAATCACAGTTTCTTCACCAATCGTTACTTCACTGTCAATATAAGTTGTCGCAGGGTCAATAAGAGTTACACCATTCACCATATGTTGATGATTAATTCGTTTGCGCATCGTCAACTCAGCTTGTGAAAGGGCAACACGGTCATTAACTCCTAAACTTTCGTCAAAATCATCAAGAATATGAGCCGCTACCGTTTGACCAGCTTTTTTGAAAATTTCAATGACATCCGTTAAATAATACTCTCCTTGGGCATTATCAGTTGTGATTTCATTCAAGGCTTTGAAAAGTGACTTATTATCAAAAATGTAAGTCCCAGTATTAATTTCGGTAATTGATTTTTCAAAATCATTCGCATCTTTTTGCTCAACAATCTTTTCTACTGAGCCATTTTCATCACGAATAATTCGTCCATATCCAGTTGGATTTGGTGCAATTGCTGTCAAGATAGTTGCTGTTGCATTTTGTGCAAAGTGATAGTCAAAAAGTGCTTCTAACGTTTGTCCAGTAATTAATGGTGTATCACCAGCAATAACAAGAGTTGCTCCATCTTCATTTGCCAATAAATCCGCAGCAATCCGAACGGCATGCCCCGTTCCCAATTGCTCAACTTGTTTCACAAATTGAGTCCTTTTAGGTAAAGTTGCAATCACACGATCCGCTTCATGACCAACAATCACCACATTTTTAGCAATTTCTACTTCAGAAACACTTGTAAGAACATGAGCAAGCATTGATTTTCCAGCCACTTGATGTAAGACCTTCGGAAGTGCTGATTTCATACGAGTTCCCTTACCAGCCGCTAGGACAATTGCGAATTTATTCATAGATTTCTCCTTTATTATTACAAATAAAATAAAATGTTTACCTAATTATACCATAATCAAGGGGCATTTTCGTTATCTTTTTAATTCAAATCCTCTCAATATGCGCTAAATATGCGAGCTAGTACTCAGACTTAGAAAAAATCTGATTTATTTTACGATGCTACTAAAGTGATTTATTATTACTTTTTATGATAAAATGGACGAAAAGAAAAGAAGGGATTTTATTTATGAAAACAATAGGTTTTATTGGAGTTGGAAAAATGGCAACAGCTATTATTTCTGGACTTGACAAAAATAAATTCAAAATCATTATTTCCGGACACAATTTAACAAAAACTCAAAATCAAGCGGAAACTCTTAATGTTACGGCTGCAAGTAATCATGAAGAACTCGTTCAAGAATCTGATTTTATCATTCTATCAGTTAAACCTCAAGTACTTCCCTCTGTTTTAAGTAAATTAATCAATCATTTAACTAAAGACAAAACATTAATTTCAATTGCAGCGGGGCTCACTTTATCTGACTTGAAACATCTGGCTGATTCAGAAAATCAACCGATCATCCGAGTGATGCCAAATATCAATGCACAAATCGGTCAGTCAACATCAGCCATTGTCAAAAATGAATTTGTTGATGATTCTGCTTATGCTACAGTTCAAGAAATTTTTAAATCAACTGGTTCTGTCCATGAAATTGCTGAAAAAGATTTTTCAACATTTGCAGCAATTGCCGGTTCAAGCCCTGCTTTTATTTATATGTTCATTGATGCCATGGCACGTGCCGGTGTATTGCATGGTATTCCTAAAGATCAAGCCACAGCAATTGTTGCCGAAACGGTTCGCGCTTCAGCTGAAATGATTCTCCAAAGTGGTGAAAATCCTTGGTCATTAGTCGATAAAGTCTCAAGTCCTGGTGGAACTACTGTCGCTGGTGTGGTAAGTTTAGAACAAAACCATTTTATCGGAACAGTTATTGATGCTATTAGCGCTACTATCGAAAAAGAAAAAAATCTTTAAAAATAAAAAAACTAGAAGGAAAATGCTCCTTTTAGTTTTTAATTTATAAAATAAAAAATGCCATATGGCATTTTTTTATTAACGACGAAGTCCCAATGAAGCGATAAGTTCACGGTAACGTTGAACGTCTTTTCCACGAAGGTATCCAAGAAGGTTACGACGGTGACCGATTTTTTTCATCAAACCACGTTGTGTTGCGTGGTCTTTTTTATGAGATTTGATGTGGTCGTTAAGGTGGTTAATTTCCCAAGTCAATACAGCGATTTGTACTTCAGGTGAACCAGTATCGCCTTCTTTACGAGCGTATTGAGCGATGATTTCTTGTTTTTTTTCTTTTGAAATTGCCATGAGTTTTTCTCCTTTATTTGTATTGCCCAGTCCGAGTGACAGCTTGGCAAGCATGAAACCAAGAACGGGTTGTAAAAAACTACTCTACCATGATACACTTTTTTGCCTAATTTTACAAGTCTCTTGCAAGTTAACTTGTTTATCAAAAAACTAGGAGTATAGACTCACTCCTAGTTTAATTTCTTTTAACTACTTGATGAAGTTGTTGAACCTTCTTTGCTGCTATTGTTGTTATCTGTTGACGGCTGACTTGTTGTAGAGCTTGAAGTACTTGAAGTTGTACTTGATGAAGTTTCAGACGTCGTAGTTGATTCAGAAGTTGTTGAACTTGAACTTGGAGCAGTATAGACGCTATAAGTGACTACAATTTCTTGAGTTGGATCAACAGATGTCCCTACATTTGGATACACTGAGTAAACATAACCATCAGCTTGTTGATTCGTTGTTGCTTGAGGGTCTAGTGTAATATTAGTGAATCCTGCAGCTTTTAAGGCAGCTTGATACTGTGAATAAGTCATATATTGACCGTTCGGTTTATAATCCGGAACTTCAACTTGTTTTCCACTTGAAACTTCAAAGGTAATTTTTTCACTCCCTTTGGTATCAAAACTAGAACCTTTTTTAGGGCTTTGTTTAATAATTGTACCTGCTGGGTAAGAATCACTAGGAACGGAAGTTTGAGTGACTTGGCTTTCATCAATACCATAATCCTTAAGTAATGTTGCCATCGCCTCATCAATCTTTTCACCAACAAAGTCCTTCATTTTGATGATATCTTCATTTCCCGTAGAAACATAAATATCAACGGAGCTATTAGATCTCACGGTTGTTCCACTAGTTGGATCAGTCTTGATAACTTTTCCTTCAGCAATCGTTGAACTTTGTTGTTTATGAACTGTTCCCACTTTTAGTTTTGCATCTTTAATTTTGCTTTTTGCTTGGTCAAGCGTCGAGTTTGTCACATTAGGTATCTTAACATTAGTTGGTGTTGAGACAACCCAAGCCAAAGTAGCACCGCCAACAACTAAAAGAAGGATAATAAGACCAATAATCAAGCCTTTTTTAGATTTTTTGTTTTTATTTACTACTTCTGAGCTTGCAGCTTTTTCATCTGTTTGTGAATCATTATCTTCTTTTTTATCAATCAGAGGCTTGGTGTCATAAGGATTAATTAGATTGGCAGGCATAATTTTTGTTTCATCATGGTCCTTATTGAAAACTAATTTTTCTTCCCCACGACGGTCAAGACTCGTTGAAGTTGCCACATCAGTCATCATTTCTTCTACATCAGTATAGCGATTTTTAATATCTTTCGCTGTAGCTTTAATGACAACATTTTCCAAAGCTTGCGGAACTTCTGGATTGAGATTGATGATGCTTGGAATACTCTCTTGGAAATGTTTTAGAGCGATAGCAACTGCAGAATCTCCATCAAATGGAATTTGACCTGTTAAAAGTTCAAATAAAATAATTCCAATCGCATAAATATCTGATTGAACAGTTGCATTTGAACCACGCGCTTGCTCTGGTGATAAATAATGAACCGAACCAAACATTGTATTTGTTTGAGTAAGTGAAGTTTCAGAGAGTGCTTTCGCAATTCCAAAATCCGTTACTTTTACAGTTCCACTACTGGAAACTAAAACATTTTGTGGTTTTAAATCCCGGTGAATAATACCATGTGAATGGGCCATGTCCATTGCTGATAAAATTTCAGTAATAATTTCAATAGCTTCATCATTGGCTAAAGGTGCATTTTGATTGATGTATTGTTTAAGTGTCATGCCGTCAACAAATTCCATGACAATGTATTGTTGACTTTCAAATTCACCAACATCAGAAATACCTACGATATTTGGATGTGAAAGTTCTGCCATGGCGAATGCTTCTCGCTGAAAACGAGCAATCGCGATATCATCGTTTTCAAAATTTGAACGTAGCACTTTTATTGCAACTAAGCGGTCACCAAGAAAAGTATCTTCACCTTGATAAACGTTCGCCATTCCGCCACGTCCGATTTCTTTGATAATCCGATAACGATCGGCAAAGATTTTACCGATTTGAATCATCAACTAACCTCCTGCGTTGGTGTTTCGCTTTCTGACGTTTCATCATACTTAATCAAAACGACGGTAATATTATCCAAACCTCCATGTTCATTGGCTAAACGAACTAAAGCTTCAGATTTATTATCTAAAGTTAAATCTTCCCGCTCTAAAACTTCCATAATTTCGGTAGTTGAAACCATGTTTGTTAACCCATCGGAGTTCATCAAAATAATGTCCCCAACTTGAAGTTCTAAAACTTGAATATCTGCTTGAACTTCACTAGTTTGCCCAAGTGAACGAGTAATGATATTTTTATTCGGATGAACTTCAGCTTCCTCTTCGGTAATTTGTCCTGCATCTACAAGCTCTTGAACTAAAGAATGGTCTGTGGTTATTTTATTTAATTCACCATCGCGCATTAAATAAGTTCGGCTATCACCTACATGGGCAGAAACGAGCATTCCTGCTTTAATAACCAAGGCTTCAAGAGTTGTTCCCATTCCTTGGTATTCATCAAGTTTTCCAAGGCTGGCAATATTTTCATTTTCATTACGAACTTGATTTTTTAGCCAAATCTCAAGAGTTGCTTCTGGTGTTCCCGCATCAAAAAATGTCTCTGACCAAAGTTTGCCGAGATCTTCTACGGTAAGTTTACTTGCGACATTACCTGCTTTGTGTCCTCCCATGCCATCAGCTAATAAAAAGAGCTGATAACCTGCACGGTTGACATAAGTACCGGCATAGTCTTGATTAGTACTACGTTTTGAACCGATATCTGATAAAATACTGTATTCCACTTTTTCTCCTTAACAAGAATAAAGTTTTATTTTTAGGTCTAAAAATTACTGACAGAATTAAAAAAAATATTTGTCAGCAGTTATTCGCCTATTTTCTTAAATTTCGCGATGAAAAAGCCATCTGTATGATACATTTCTGGAGTAATAAAAATACATCCTTCTTTAATCATATCTGCCTTATCGCTAGAAATTTCAACTTGTTCAAAATTAGGATGACTTTCTAGAAATTGACGAACAACGTCAAAGTTCTCTTCATCAAAAATTGTACAAGTACTGTATACCATTATACCACTTTTTTTCAGGCTTTTCGAGGCGCTGTTCAGAATTTCTAGCTGAATTTTTTGTAAATCGACAAAATCCGAACTTTCTTTTCTATAGCGAATATCTGGTTTGCGTCGAATTAATCCAATACCTGAACACGGAGCGTCCACAAGAATTCGGTCAAATTTATCTGAACCAAATTCTTCAAAAATCATTGTCGCATCGGCTTTTTGAGTAGTAATTTTATCCGCAACATGTTGACGCTCTGCATTTTGATTAATTAAATCAAGTTTATGATCATATAAATCTAGTGCTGTGATATGGCCACTTGTTAAATATTGAGCCATATGAGTACTTTTACCACCAGGAGCTGCACAAGCGTCAAGAACTTCTTCTGTTCCTTCTAAATCAAGTTGAGGGGCAACTAATTGACTTGTTTCATCTTGAATCGTAATTCTGCCAGATTGAAATTCTTCTGTCATTGCAAAATTTCCACTGTCAGCAATTAGAGCACTTTCTGTCAGTAGAGAAGCACGAGTTCCTGAAATTTCTACGGTTGGGTCAATTTTTCGTAAGCTAACGTGACTTGGCTTTTCAAGACTTTCTAAAATTTCTCCTGTTCTTTTTCCACCAAATTGACGAACCATTTTATCCAATAAAAGTTTGGGCATTGAATATTTTGTTTCCCAATCCTTTGGTTCTTCATTTCGATGTTCAGAACGCATGAAATTACGTAACACAGCATTGATAAAGTTAGCCGTCGCTTGACCATCACGACGTTTAGCGATTTTGACTGCTTCATCTACTGCTGCCGAAGTTGGGACCTTATCCATAAATAAGATTTGATAAACTGTAAGCAATAGGAGCATTTTTGCCCAAGGTTTTGGTTCTTTTTTCAAGAAGGGAGTAATATGCCACTCCAATAAATCCTTTTTAGAAACCACTCCATATACAAGGGCAGTCACAAAAGCTTTATCAACTGTGGATAGTTCAGAATCTCGCAAATTTCGATCCAATGAAATATTGGCATAAGCATCATTGCCAAAAATGTCATTCAATACATCGAGTGCGGTTTGTCTTGCATTTTTTGTCATAGAGCTATTATACCCTTAGTAGTCAATGACTGTCAATGACTTTCGTCAGATGATTTTCCTTAAATTTCTTAAAAATACTCTCTTTTCATGATTCGTTTGTACTATATATAATACTTAACCGTTTTCTACTTAAAGTAAAATTTTCTTGAAAGTAACAAAAAAACTGACATCTTGTCAGTTTTTTTGTTAAATTGATTCTTATTTTACACGAGCATCATCGCCCATGTCATCAACTTTTTCTTTTACTTTATCTACTTGATCAGATGTAAATTTCCCTGTTGTTTGAGCTGCGCCAACCACACGATCTTGTAAACTTTTTTCATCATCTTTTTGTTGTTCTTTCGTTTTAATATCAACAACTGTAACATTAACTTCAACAACTTCTAAATCAGTCATATCAGAAACTTCTTTACGAATGACATCCTTAATTTTTTGGTAAATATCAGGAACGTTCTTCTTGTATTCTGTGACTACTTTTAGGTCCACTGCAACTTGTTTTTTACCAACTTCTACACCGACACCTGCTGTAACATCATCTGTATTTACTAGTTTTCCTGTCAGATTTGAGAAAAATCCTCCATCGACAGACAATAGTCCATTGACAGATTCAAGGGCAAGTCCAACAATTTTTTGAATCACTTTATCTTCGTAAGTCAAGCTACCTTTAACTTCAGTTACTTCTGTTTTTGTGTTTTCTTGTACCATAATTTCCTCCTAGTATTTTCTTATTTTTTCTTTAATAGTTGTTCAATGATTCCCGTACGTTGAAGATAAAGGCCAACGAAAATTCCTAAGCCAATAAGTAAGAAGAGAAGAATCATTTTCCAAAATCCGATTGTGAAGATACAAATAGCTATAATTAAACCTACTATTCCTCCAATTATCGGATAGCGATATCTTTCTAAAAGATTCATTTCCACCTCCTTATTCTACACGACGACTTGTCGAACTTTTATTTTCAGCAAGTGAGCTAACTTTTATTTTTAATTTTAAGTCATAATTTATACCAAAGAAATTTTGGATACTTTCTTTAATTTCTTGCTCAATTTCTTTTGTTTTTTCGACAATCTCAACTCTGGGAATAATTTCTCCTTTAACATCAATTTTTATTTTGGCTTGATATAAAGTCACATTGATTTTTGGATTTCTGATATAACCGTTGTTACTAACAATTTCTCTGACCAATCCTTCGATTGCTGAAACTTTTAAAGTTAGATTTCCTGTTTTATCATCTAGTAGAACTTCCTGATAAGTTTTTGGATAAAAAATAAGAATCAGCAAACAAATTAACAATAATGCTCCTAAAATTGAAGAGCTGATAAATATATATTGGGAAAGATGATTCCCAATGTAAGGAATTTCTGATGAGGGCATAAGCTCCCAACGAAAATTCATATAATTAAAGTAATCCCATAATATGGGGATAAGAATGGTGAGAAAGAATAAATCAGCCAAAATAAAAATAAATTTTTTTCCTTTTGACACGATACCTCCTCTCTTTTGCTGCTTTATCTAGTTGTTAGCTCTACCTAAGAAGAATGAAACGACAGCAACAACGATGACAGCACCAACAATAGAAGGGATAAGTGCCATACCAGCTAAACTTGGACCCCAAGAGCCTAAAAGTGCTTGCCCGACGAAAGACCCAACAAGACCGGCTAAAATATTAGCAATCCATCCCATTGATTTTCCTTTATTTGTAATTGCTCCTGCAATTACACCAATAATAGCTCCAACAATTAACGACCAAATCATAAATACCTCTTTCTAGTACAGTTCCTGTACATTTTTAATATACCAAACTTCAAGCAACTTTTAAAGTAATTCGCTTTCTTTTTATTACACTGGAATAAAAGACAAACTCCTCTAAAAAACCATCAATATTGATGGTTTTTTTTATTTGAGATTTCTTAAATTGTCAGGTATTACTTTCCAGTAAGATAAATTTTCTTCCCCTGCAAACTCCAGATAAACTTCTCCTGATTTTCTAGAAAGAGAGGCTTGCATACTGATTGACTCATTTGCGTCAGCAAATAAGTAGATTTCATTTGTTGAAACATAAGACTTATCAGCTCCCAAATTAGTTACTAAACGATATTTAGGCCGATTTGATACTACTTTTTTGAGAGATGCGACTATTCTTTTTTGATTATTTTCACTGGTATTTTTTAATTGAGAAGTTTCAAAAGTACCTTTTTTATCATAAACTCTATATTGAAGGAATTGAGGATTTAAGAACTCAAGGGCTTCTTTAGCAGTGTCAATTTTTCGATTAGTCCATGTAATGAAAGAATTATCGCTATTCTTTGTTATGATTAATTTTTTTGAAGAAATTGTATTTAATTTCCAAATCTCCTTGACCTCTCCCTTATTGGGACGACTTATAAGTGAAGCATCAATAAACTCATTTTTCATATTAGAATTTGGTGTGAAAAAGCCGGTACTATAATATTTTTGTGATTGATAATTTAGAGTATCATGTTTTTCCACTGGATTATAAAAAAATTTAAAATAGGTAAAAGCTCCAATAATTAAAAATAAAGTAATAAGCCCTAAAAATCTTATAAAATATTTTTTATTTTTCTTATTCGCCAAACTTATCTCCAACTTGTATTTTTTGACCTAGACCGTTAAGAAAGCTAACGATATCCATCTTGGGTTTACCTGCTGGTTGAACGAAAAGAAGTTCAAGGAGGCCCTCACCTGTGGCAACTTTTAATGATTTCTTCGTTTTTTCCACAATTTCACCAGCTTGTAAGTTACTGACAGAATCATCAACAACTTTTGTTTCATAAATCTTGAAACGATCACCATTCCATGTGGTATGTGCAACTGGGAATGGATTCATTCCACGAACTTTATTGAAAATTTCATGTGCAGATTTATTCCAGTCGATTTTTTCTTCTTCTGGCGAAATATTAGGACTAAAAGTCACTTCATCTTCGTTTTGAGCTTGAGCTTTTAATTGGCCACTCAGGTATTTTGGCAATGTTTCAAGTAACAAATCACGTCCAACAAGGGCTAACTTTTCAAACATAGTGCCAACATTATCATCCTCAAGAATTGGAGTAGAATCTTGAGCAATCATGTCACCGGCATCCATTTTACGGATCATTTCCATGATGGTTACACCAGCTTCTTTTTCGCCATTCATAATAGCATAATGAATAGGTGCCCCACCGCGATATTTTGGTAGTAAAGAAGCATGAGTATTAACTGCAAATTGAGCAACATCTAATAATTTACCTGGCAAAAATTGTCCAAAGGCGGCAGTCACAATTCCAACTTCTCCTGATTCAAGGAGCGTCATGATTTGAGTCATTTCTACTGAGCCAGAAAGTTTTTCTGGTTGAAGAACAGGCAAGTTAACCGTTAAGGCAAGTTCTTTAACTGGTGTCATTCTTAATTCCTGTTTCCGACCAACCTTACGGTCTGGTTGAGTCACTACTGCTAGAATTTCATATTGATTAGAATCAATCAAACCTTTTAAAACGGTCGCAGCAAATTGTGGTGTCCCCATAAAGATAATTTTTGTTTTTGTCATAAGTTTTCAAACTCCTCGATAATAATTTTCTTTTGTTTCATTAATACTTGAACAGCCTTATCGCCTTTTGCCATTAACTGTCCAAGATTTTCTGGAATAATTTGCCAAGAAATACCAAATTTATCTTTGCACCAACCGCATTGTTCGGCTTCTTTAACATGAGAAAGTTTTGACCAATAATCATCAATTTCGGCTTGATTTTTACAAGTTACAGTAAAACTAACTGCTTCATTAAATTTGAAAATTGGACCGCCATCAAGGCAGATAAAGTCAAGGCCATTCAGACTAAATTCACCATTTAATACTTTTCCAGACATTCCTACGAAATGCTCATCTAGCTTTTCATCAGGATAATATTCGATGTTTTTGATTTTTGAATTTGGAAATACAGATACATAATAGTTCATTGCTTCTTTGGCATTGTTATCAAACCAAAGGCTTGGGATAATTTTTGCTTCCATAGTTGACCTTCCAATCTCTGTAAATTTCAGCTTTATCCACATGGGGATAATTATTGATTTCGGCAATTACTTTTAGGACAAGTGGAGATGAATTTTCTACTGACAAGTTTTTAATCGACTTCCAGACTGCTCTGTCAGAATCATTTTTTCCGTCAGCAACAAATTGTGGTAATTTTTTGGCTACACTATTTAATTTTACATCAAAAAGATTGAAAATGTGGTGCCCAACGACTCGACGGTCATTTTCATAAATCCAAGCGGAATACAGGCGATTATTAGTACTTGAAAGAACCGTAAACCCTGTTTCTTCAAGAACTTCTCGCTCTAATGTGTCAAACATTGATTCACCAACTTCTTGCGAACCGCCAGGTAAATCATAGCGATTTTGATAGGGACCTGAATTTTTTTCAATGACAAGTAATTTCTCATTGTCAATTGCCACACCATAGACTCCAAAATGCTTCAATAAATCGAATTTCTCAAACATATTTACCTCATTTCATTTCAAAAATGGCCGAAATTTTTCATATTTTTGTTCAAATTCTTGAATTTCACAAATTTTATTTCCGGAAAATTTAACAAAAGAAATTCCGTCAAAAATATTTTCTTTACCTTTATAAACATAGTGGAAAGTCCATGTGAAAAACCCAGTTTCATTATCCACATAATATTTATCCACAGTCCATGACTTAACTTTGTTTTCCACAGGATTATTCCACTGACAGAACCATTTTTCAATTTCAGCTTTTCCTTGATACTGAGCGCCGTAACACTCAGTATAAATAATATTTTCTGATAGAACTGTCAGTAACTTTTTGACGTCTTTGGTCAGCCATGCGTCAATTGTTTGTTGAAAAAGTTCTATTTTCTGCATTTTCCACACCAACTTTCTTTTGTTTTCAAATTCTTAACTTTTCCACCTGTGGAAATTTTTATACAAAATTTTGTGGCTCACTATCAATCAATACTCGTAAATTTTTGTTATCCCGAAGTTGGGTTAATTCAAGCACTTGATTTAAAGCTGATTCTAATTCTTCTTCAAAACGATATTTAACTAAGATTTGATAATGATAAAGGTTATGTGTTCTGGCAATTGGTCTGGCGGTTGGCCCTAATATTTTAGCTTTTTCTGTCAAATTTTGCTTGAGTAATTGAGCGATCTCATAAGATTTTTGAATGGCAACTTCTTCATCTTGATGAGAAACAAGCACTTGAACGGTGAAATAATAAGGTGGATAGGAAAGTTCACGACGAAATCTCATTTCCATTTCATAAAATTTTTCGTAATCTTGAGCCTTGGTCATTTCAATAGCATAATGATGTGGATTGAAAGTTTGAATTAATACTTCACCTTTTTTATCTGCTCGTCCAGCTCGTCCAGCCACCTGCATCAACAATTCAAAGGAACGCTCACTCGCTCTAAAATCAGGTAGATTTAGGCCAGTATCTGCGTTAATGACACCCACTAAGGTTACGTTTGGAAAATCTAAACCTTTGGCAATCATCTGAGTTCCTAAGAGGATATCAGCTTCATGATTACCAAACTTTTCAAGAATTTTTTCGTGAGCATTTTTTGTCCGAGTCGTATCTACATCCATTCGCAAAACTCGTGCTTCAGGCATGATTTCTCGAAGTTCTTCTTCGACTTTTTGCGTTCCTGAACCGTAATAACGAATTTTTCGTGAATGACAATTAGGACAAGTTTGCGGAATTCCTTCGACATGACCACAATAATGACAATTCAAAGTTCGGGTATCCATGTGAAGGGTCAAGGAAATATCGCAATTGGGACAATCAACAACAAAACCACATTCACGACACATGACAAATGAAGAATAACCCCTTCGATTCAACATCAAAATGACTTGTTCATCTTTGTCAATTTTTTCTTTTATTTTTGTCAGTAAAGATTGTGAAAAATTAGCAGATTGGTCAGAAATTTCACTGCGCATATCAATGATTTTTATTTCTGGCAGGATTGCTGCTTCATTTGCCCTTTTTGTCAGTAATAAAAGCTCATAAACTCCGCGCATGGCACGTGCTCGCGTTTCTAAACTTGGCGTTGCAGAACCTAAAACAAGTCTTGCACCATGCCATTTTGCACGCAAAAGCGCAATATCTCTTGCATGATAACGGGGACTTGAATCTTGCTTATATGAAGTTTCATGTTCTTCATCAATGATGATAATTCCCAAATTTTCAACAGGTGCAAAAATAGCTGAACGTGCACCGACAACTACCTGAGCTTTGCCAGATTTAATTTTTCGCCATTCATCATATTTTTCACCATCAGATAAACCAGAATGCATAATCGCCACTTTATCTCCAAAACGAGCAATAAATCGATTAGTAATCTGTGGCGTCAAAGAAATTTCTGGCACAAGCATAATTGCTGTTTTACCGAGTTTGAGAAAATGGTCAATGGTCTGTAAGTAAACTTCTGTTTTACCTGAACCAGTAATTCCTTCCAACAAAAATGGTTTGTCAGAAGATGCAATTATTTTTTCGTAAGCTGCATTTTGTTCGGAGTTGAGAATTTTAGCACTGTCATTTTCCACATCTTCAAATTTTTCTTTCGTCCTCGAAATTTCAACCTCTTCAATTTTGACTAGGTCATGCTCAACGAAAAATTTAATGATTTGTGAAGAAAAATTTAATGGTTTGACTGCAATTTTTTCTTCTTGAAGTCTTAATAGAAAATATTTCAACTCTAAGCGTTTTTTAGCTCTCTTTTCAATTTCAAATTCAGCTAGTTTTTCGATATCTGGAATAGATAAGAATTTTTCTGTTTTTCTATTTTCTTTAGATTTTGCTAAATATTCTACTGACAGCTGACCCAAATGTACAGCCTTTGCTGACGAGATTTTTTCTGCTTCTGTCAGTTGTGACCATTTGACAGAAGTTCCGTCAGTCGATTTTAGGAGCTTGTCATAATTAGAATTCAAAAGATTAGGTAACATGGCTTTTAGACATGAAATTTTATAAGAAAATACTGAATGACGCATTTCATCTGCCAACCAGAGCTGTTCATCCGTTAGGACTGGCTCAACGTCGAGTAGTTCAGAAATTCCTTTCAAATTTACTGACGGCTCAAGTTCTTCATCTTCAAATCCAATGACAATTCCTTGAACAAGCCGGTTTCCACTTCCAAAAGGAACATGAACCCGCATGCCCACTTCAAGCAAATTTTCAAATTCAGCTGAAAGGCTGTAAGAAAAGGGTTTATCCGTCTGCATCAGAGGCACATCAACGATGACTTTAGCAATTTTCATTTATTTTTGACCTCCGTTTTCTTATCTTTAATTATAACAGAAAAGCATTTTTCCTGCTTTTGACTTATCCGTTTCTTACTGACAAAGCTGTCAGTAACTTTTAGAAATAAAAAAAGCGCCAATTGACGCTTAAAAAATTTATTCTGCGGCAGCTGCTTTAGCGGCGCGGCTATTTTTTTGTTTTGCTTCTTCTTCAGCTTCTTCTTTAGCAATTTGCTCTTTGATGAGTTGTTCTTTCATCTTAGCTTGCAAACGTTCCAATTCGCGTTTTTCAACTAAAGTTTCACGTTTCAATTCAGGTGATGGGTGAATTTTAACTGTTCCATCAGCAATTTCTTCCAAAGCACGCAAAGTATTTTTTACAGCTTTAAATTCTTTTGTTGGACGTTCTTTATCACGCAATTCATGCGCACGTTTTGCTTCCAAAACTACTAAAGAATATTTTGAATCAACTTGGTCCAATAACTTGTCAATTGAAGGTTCTAACATCATAATTCATTACCTCATTTTCTAAACTTTTCATTCTATTTTTACTGACAGACTTGTTATCGTCAAAATAAAATTCTGTCAGTAAAATTTATCAACTTAATCATTTCTGGCAGGACTATCAGTAGAATTGATAGTCCTTCGCATTAAACTGACAAATCTGTCAGTAATTTTTCCAATTAAATCAAACTTTCACATCATCAATCATATGAACGTAGCGTTCAATCACGCGGTCCACACGGTAATGTTCAGCTTCAATAATCTTCTTAACACGTTCGGCAGCAAGTTCAACTTTGTCATTAACGACGGCATAATCATATTCACTCATCAAGCGAATTTCTTCTTTTGCTTTTTCAAGTCGTGAAGCAATGACTTCAGCCGAATCTGTCCCACGTCCAACTAAACGTCCACGCAATTCTTCCAAATCTGGTGGAGTCAAGAAGACAAAAACACCATCTGGAACTTTTTCCTTCACTTGAAGCGCACCTTGCACTTCAATTTCTAGAAAAACATCTTTTCCTTCGTCCAATGTCTGATTGACATAAGTTAAAGGTGTGCCATAATAATTTCCAACATATTCAGCATATTCCAGCATCTGACCATTGCGAATCATTTCTTCAAATTCATCACGTGTCCGGAAATAATAATCTTTTCCATCTACTTCGCCAGGACGTTGCTTACGCGTTGTCATTGACACTGAATATTCAAAGTTGTTTTCACTCTCAAAAATTTTAGCACGAACTGTTCCTTTTCCAACACCAGAAGGTCCAGAAAAAACAATTAATAAACCACGCTCACGCATTTTTTCCTCCGATATATCTCTAATTCCATCTCTTAATCAACGATTAAATTCATTCTATCAAAAGCTAGCTCTTAAAACTAGCTTTTGTAACAAAAAAGAAATATAATTTCGTAATAAGACACAAAAAAACTGTCAAAAGACAGTTTTTTATTTTGCATAGTCAATCGCTCGAGTTTCACGGATAACAGTAATCTTGATATTACCAGGATAATCCATTTCATCCTCAATTCGATTTTTCACATCACGCGCCAAAATCACAATTTGGTCATCCGTTAATTTTTCTGGTTTAACCATTACACGAATTTCGCGTCCAGCTTGCAAGGCAAAAGCTGTTTCCACACCTTCAAAGCTTGTTGAAATTGCTTCAAGGTCTTTCAAACGTTTGATGTAATTTTCAATTGATTCACGACGAGCTCCAGGACGTGCTGCTGACAAAGCATCAGCCGCTGCAACAAGTACCGCAATGTTACTCAAAGGTTCTGTATCACCGTGGTGACTCGCAATTGTATTGATGACAATTGGATTTTCCTTGTACTTACGCGCAAGTTCTGTTCCAATTTCAACGTGGCTTCCCTCAACTTCATGGTCAAGTGCTTTACCAATATCATGCAAGAAACCTGCACGTTTAGCAAGTGCCACATTTTCTCCCATTTCGCCAGCCAAATTACCAGCAATATGAGCAACTTCAACTGAGTGATCAAGTACGTTTTGTCCATATGAAGTACGGAAATGCAAACGTCCCATAATCTTCATCAAGTCAGGATGCAAGTTATGCGCCCCAACTTCAAAGGCTGCTTGTTCACCATATTCACGCATTTTATGATCAAGTGCTTTGCGGTTTTTCTCAACCAACTCTTCAATTCGCGCTGGATGAATTCGACCATCTTGAACTAATTGTTCAAGAGTCATACGAGCAATTTCACGACGAATTGGGTCAAATCCTGAAAGTACAACTGCTTCTGGCGTATCATCAATGATGACATCAATCCCAGTCAAAGCTTCAAAAGTACGAATATTACGACCTTCACGACCGATAATCCGACCTTTCATACCGTCGTCTGGTAAATTGACAACTGAAACAGTTTGTTCAGCTACAGAATCAGATGAAACGCGTTGAATAGCAAGTGAGATAATATTTTTAGCTCGCTTATCTGCTTCAACTTGAGCTTTTTCTTCGCTTTGACGAATAATTTGAGCCATTTCTTTTGTCAAACCATCTCGAGTTTCACTCAAAATAATTTCACGAGCATCATCTGTGCTCAAATTTGAAATACGCTCCAATTCTAGTCGTTTCTTTTCTTCAATATGCGCTAATTGTTCTTCTCGCTTACTGAGCGTATCAGTTTTTCTAACGAGGTTCTCCTCTTTAGAATCTAAGTTTTCTTCTTTTTTCGTTAAGGTATCATCCTTACGGTCTAAGATTTCTTCACGTTGTTTTAGGCGCTTTTCAGTCTCCTTTAACTCCTGACGTTCTTGCTTAAATTCATCTTCGATTTCACGACGCTGCTTTTGTTCTTCTTCACGAAGGGTGTAACGGGCTTCTTTTTTGAAGGCTTCAGCCTCCATTTTCAAAGACTCCGCCTCACGTTTAGCATTCGCCATCACCTCATTTGCTTTATTTTCAGCTTCATTAAAAAGAGATTCAGCATCCTGCTTATTTTTCTTTATATTTTGAGCGTAAAAAATAAATGCGACAACTAATACAACCAATAAGACCAAGAGAACGATAGAAATAATGTCCATTAGTCTCCTCTAAAGTCAGTAGTAATTCCAATAAATTCTACTCACAGTTTGATTATAAATTAATGTATTTTACATAGTAAAACACTCATTTATTATATCATTTTAAGGCTCATTATTCAATGAAAGATAGTGTAACGCTTTCAGAATAATTTAGAGTCAATTATGTCATCATAAATTGACATCCTTCACGAATAAATAAAAACAGTTATTTTACTAACTGTCTTCATCAACTAATTTTCAAGTAAAGCAGCGGCTTCTTCATCCAAAATAAAAGTAACATTTGGATGCGTCCGTAAAATAGAAGCTGGAATTTCTTCTGTGATTGGACCCTCAAGAACTTTTTTCATAATCTCTGCTTTCTTTTTTCCGTCAGCAAAAACTAAAAGTTGCTTGCTAGCTAGAACGGTTCGTGGACCAAAAGTGACATAAGGAGAAGCCGGTTCTTTATCTGTCAAATTTTTGATTGACTGATAAATCTCATCCCCTTCTTCAAATGGAACAGCAAAAATTTCTCGCTCAAAGCTTGTATGTCCAGGCATATTTGCACAAAAATGACCATCTTCTCCTATCCCCATAACAATCAAATCAATCCCACCGTCCTGTAAGATTTTTTGGTCAAAAACTTGATTATTTTGAGCATTTAATTCATGAAGATTACCATCATCAATATGTACTCGATCATAGAAAGCTGTCTTTAAAGCACTCATTGTTAATCCATAGCGTTCACCAGCAAGTGGTACTTCATCAAAATTGTAATAATGGATATTTGAGCGATCAAAATTCATTTTTTGGAGTTTATCAATAAGAATTTCATACATTCCAAGAGGGGTATTTCCCGCTGTAAGCGAAAGATTTACCCTTTTTGAAAGCATCATCTTATCAAGAACAATCGCTGCAGCAAGTTCACTCATTGTGGCGTAATCTTTAGTGATTATTTTTTTCATAGGAGCTCCTTTTTTCTTGTTACTTCTATTTTACAGGATTAAGTATTCTATTTAAAGCAATTCTACTCGTTGAAAATAAAAAAAGCGGAAATCCGCTTTTTTTATTATTTTTTAAGAGCTATTTTAAGTTCTTCAACCTTATCTGTTTGTTCCCATGGCAATTCTACATCTGTACGGCCGAAGTGCCCGTAAGCTGCTGTTTGTCCGTAAATAGGACGGAGTAAGTCAAGCATTTGAATAATTCCTGCTGGACGAAGATCAAATACTTTACGAATTGCTGCTAAAAGTTCATCATCTGAGACTTTACCTGTGCCAAAAGTATCAACATTGATTGATGTTGGTGTCGCAACACCAATAGCGTACGAAAGTTGAATTTGCGCTTTTTCTGCAAGTCCAGCTGCCACAATATTTTTGGCTACATAACGTGCTGCGTAAGAAGCTGAACGGTCAACTTTTGTTGCATCCTTACCAGAGAAAGCTCCACCACCGTGGGGAGCATATCCACCATAAGTATCAACAATAATTTTACGTCCAGTCAAGCCTGAATCCCCTTGAGGACCACCAATAACAAAACGTCCTGTTGGATTGATGAAGTATTTAGTTTCATCATCTAAAAGTTCAGCTGGAATAACAGCCTTGATGACTTTATTAATCACAACATCGTGAATTTCTTCGTTTGTTGCTGACGCAGCATGTTGAGTAGAAATAACGACTGTGTCAATGCGTTTTGCTTTGCCATTATCATCATATTCTACAGTTACTTGTGATTTTGCATCAGGACGCAAGTATGAAATTTCACCTGATTTACGTAAATCAGCTAATTTTTTAACTAATTTATGTGAAAGTGAGATGGCGAGTGGCATATATTCGGCAGTTTCGTTAGTCGCAAAACCGAACATCATTCCTTGGTCACCAGCACCAATCAAATCAAGCGGGTCAACTAATTGGCCATTTTTATCGCGAACTTCTTCGGCTTCATTTACCCCTTGTGCAATATCGCTTGATTGCTCAACAAGTGAGACGTGAACGCCCACTGATTTATAATCAAATCCATTTTCGCTATCTGTATAGCCAATTTTTTTGATTGTTTCACGAACGACATGAGCAATATCAACGTAAGCTGATGTTGAGATTTCACCAAAGACATTGACCGTCCCTGTATATACGACCGTTTCACAAGCAACGTGTGCATGTGGGTCTTGTGCGAGAATGGCATCAAGAATGGCATCTGAGATTTGGTCTGCAACCTTATCTGGATGGCCTTCTGATACTGATTCTGATGTAAATAAATGTTTTTCTGACATTAAAAATGTCCCCCAATCTAAATTTTGGTTACAAGGCGTCTTTAAACTTATCTAATATTTGCTGACGAAAAACCTTCATAGGATAGCCGTTGGCGCTTCAGCGCTTACGGAGATGCTAGTATTTTCATCAGTAATTTTTAAAATAAATCAAATCCTTTCGGGACTCGTAACTCTCTTATTTTACCTCTTTTTTGGAAAAAATGCACTCTTTCCTTTACATGATTCTAAAATAAATCTACTGATAAATTTTAAATAAGTTGTCCTTATGATAATTCAAACCCGAAATGCTGAATGGTCTTGTTTTTCAACTTATCAATTGTCAAACTTAATGTTTTTTAAACATGTATTCGCGGGTCATTGGCAAACCTTGACCTGAAGCACCTTTAGTCAAAAGATATTGAACAACATCAATATTTCCAGCTTCAAAACTTGCAGCGCAGGCTTGAAGATAAAGTGTCCACATTCTTGCAAATGGTCTACCCATTTCTTTTTCTACTTCATCAAAAACTTCGAGATAATTTTCATTCCAAATTTCAAGCGTTTTTTGATAATGACGACGAAGAGGTTCAAGATCATCCATTTGCAAACCAGCAGTCATAATATGTTCAACATTTTCAGCGATATTTGGAATATAACCTCCAGGGAAAATGTATTTTTCAATAAATGGGTCCACACCAGCACCGCGATGTTGTCCAGTAATACCATGAATCAATGCACGACCGTTTGGTTTGAGATAATCAGAAACTTTTTGGAAATACATTTCCAAATTTTCTTTCCCAACATGTTCAAACATTCCGACAGATGTAATGTAATCAAAAGGTTCTTCTTTGAGGTCACGATAATCAACCAAATAAACTTTCACTTTATCAGAAAGTCCCAAATCATCCGCTTTTTTGCGAACATAATAATATTGTTCTTCTGAGAGTGTCACTCCGACTGCTGAAAGGCCATATTCTTGAACAGCCTTAAACATCAAAGTTCCCCAGCCACAACTAATATCAAGCAAACGTCCCCCAGGTTTACTATTGAGTTTGTCCAAAATATGATGAACTTTAGCAATTTGTGCTTCTTCCAAAGTCATATCTTCATGTTCAAAATAAGCACATGAATAAGTCATCGTTGGGTCAAGCCATTTGTTATAAAAGTCATTCCCAATATCATAATGACTATGAATATCTTCACGAGATTGTTTTTGAGAATGATTTCCCAAAAGTTTTATCATTGATTTCCCAAAACCAGATTGGTCTGTTAAAAAGCTACCAGCCTTACGATATGCTGAGGTAACAAGCTCTTGAATGCTCCCCTCAATTTCAATTTCTTCATTCATGTAAGCTTCAGCCAATACTAAGGTTGGCATTGAGCTCAATTCACTAAATGAGAATTTTTTATTAAAAGTAATGTGAACTTGCGTTTCTCCTTCACCATACTTTTCTGTTTTTCCATCCCAATAAGTTACTGCAATGGGGATATCGAAAGCAACTGCAAGTGCTTTGTTCAAAACTGTTTTTTCAAATACCAAGTTATTCTTCCCTTTCCTAACATTGTTCTAATAAAACTATACTCCGTAGATTATTGAAAGTCAAATACTTACTATCGTTAGATTTTTCTGAAAATTTTCATTGTCAGTAAATTGCTAAAGATTTTGCCCATAACCGAGGTCAGTCTCCTAGATTCTAGAAAATAGATAACTTTGAACTTGCGCAAGTGCAGAAACGTAATTTCCTAATTTTCCCTCTCGCTTGCAGTCGACTTCACATGGTATAATAAAAAAATGAACGACAAACTTGAAAAATCTATTATTTTACAAAAAAATCCTTGGCTGACTGATGTAAAAATTGTCGCTGAATCTGAATCAACTCAAAAAGATGCTAAATTAGACGGACAAGAAAATTGTCTTTATTTAACTGAAAGACAAAATAAAACTTATGGTCGTTTTGGCCGTCAGTATTTTGCTGCGCCGTCTGGCGGAATTTATATGAGTTTGTCACTCAAGCCTAAAGTTGAACTAGAAAAACTTCCAGAGTTCACTCTGCTGACAGGAGCTGCCATTGTGTCAGCAATCGAAAAATTAACTGACAAAAAGCCTCAAATTAAATGGGTTAACGATATTTATCTAGACGATAAAAAATTTGTTGGTATTCTTGCCGAAACATCACTTAATCCAACTCAAGAAGCACAAGTTATCATTGGTGTCGGAATTAATTTTTCTATTTCCCAATTTCCAACTGAAATCGAAGAAAGAGCCACTTCTTTATTTTATAATGAACAAGCAAGCATCAGTCGTTCGGAATTAATTGCCGAAATCTGGTCTGAATTTCATCGTTTATCAGAGGGTTCATTTTTCCAAATTTATAAATCTCACTCATTTATTCTCGGCAAACAAGTTGAATTTGTTCAATCTGGACAAACTTTTTCCGGAAGAGCCACAGATTTAACCCCTAAAGGTGAGCTTATCGTAAATTTAGATAATGGTCAGCAAAAAATACTTTCCAGTGGCGAAATCTCACTAAAAAAATGGACTTAATCAGTCCATTTTTTCAGTTATTATTATTATATTATATAGGAGGCCAGTTTTAGGTCATGGTGGACCAGAATTATTTTACTGACAGAACTTTCTGTCAGTAACTTTTTTAGAAATCTGACCAGTCATCTTCTTTTTCTTTTTCAACTGGTTGTGCTTCCTTAGTCTTACGACTTTTTGGTTCATCCCATGGATTTCCCCATTGGTTTGAATCTTGTTGATTTTGACGTCCTTTATCTTCATAACGACGTGCCCAATTATTCATTTTATCTGAATAACGTTCTGACCAACGATCCATTTTTTCATCAAAATGTTGCGCTTTACGATTCCATTTTTCTTGATAATCATCTTCTGAATCATCATAGTAATTTCGTGGTCTAGCACTTGGAATAATCCAACTTGCTACGAAATACAATGGAATCAATCCGCCCCAGCTTCCAAAAGCCAGAACAACAAATAGGATACGTAGAATCGTCACAACATCACGACCCAGACCAAAATATTCTGCAATCCCTGCAATGACACCACTGACTCTACGATTTGTCACTGATTTTGTTAATTGTCTTTGAGACATAATTTATCCTTTCTTCATAATCGTTGAATTAACCTTGTGACGGTGTCATCAATAGACTCGCAATCACATAAACAATGAGTAATGTTCCCCAACTTCCGAAAGTACCAAGCACAATCAGAACCCGAATTACATTAATTACTGTACGGCTCAAGCCAAAGTATTCACCAAGTCCCCCGACGGTTCCTGCAATGACTCGATTGCTACTTGATCTTTTCAGAGTTTTCTTAGCCATTTCTCACCTTTCTTTTCAAATTTACTGACAGAACTCTTATAAAATTTCTGTCAGTAAAATTTTATTCAGTTTCTTCTTTGTCAGTAGTTTCAGTATCTTTAAGCCAAATCGTTCCTGATTTTGTTTCAAATTCAAAGGTTAATGACTCAGCACCTTGACGGACAATCGCTGCTCCATTACGGCCAGCTTCAAAAGGACTATCAAGATTTAAACGTGTCTTATATCCGCCAAAGATTGTGCGAACATGACCAACCAAGCCCAAACTTTCTGGTACAGAAACTTTGATATCGCCATTCACATTTTTAAGATTTAATTTGTGAGCCGTTCCTGTTTTTTCGGTCAGCAAAATATTTCCGTTTACGAGTGAGACATCACCAGATTCAAAAGCAGTTGTAATTCTGATATTACCATTAACTCCAGTTAATTCTAAATCTGAATTCGTGCCATCAATTACTTTGATTTCACCATTCTTATTGTTAATCTTCAACTCATCGCTGTTTACTTCAAGCACTTCAGCATTTCCGTTCATAAGATTAATATTCATTTTTTGACTGGAAATTTTTTCAACTTTAAGTTCTGCATGAGGTGTATTAATCTCAATATTTTCATATTCTTTTACTGGTAAGTAAAGTTCAATATCCGCAGAAATTCGACCATTTGCTTCAATTTCAAGCACATCATCTTCAACTTCAAGTTTAGTTTTTTCAGCAATGTAAGCTTCTACATTACCATCTTCAACTGCCCCGTAAATTTTATATTCTACTTTTACATGGGCATTTTCACCCGGTAAAATATTTACTTTACCACTCTTAAGATTAAGATTAACATTTTTGAAATCTTCGTTGATATCTTTTTCTACAGTGTGAGAAATTGATTTAACCTTAGGAAATCCTTTTGAAAAATCAATATTATCATCAACAGATTTTGCAACCCCTTGGAAAATTTCTTTACCTCTAGCAAACAAACTTTCTGCAACATTTTTCATTGCATCAGGAAAATCTACATCGTGATTAACATATCCTTCTTTATCTGTATATGTGAATTCTTTGTTCTCAGTTTTATCATCAGAAGCTTCTCCATTCACTGAACCATTTTTTTCAAGTAATTCTAAAGCTTCATCTTCCGTGATAATTCCACGACGCATCAAATCCATAATTCTATCTTTTTTATTAGCCATTTTTTTAGATCCTTTCTCTGCTCATTCAAGCATTCAATATCTTAAAAACTTTTTTTATTGAGATTATCTTTATCTCGTACACTTATTATCTCAAACTTTTACCAAATAAAAATCAGCCTTTGGGCTGATTTTTAACATCTTCTTTTTTTAACTAAATAAAAGATTCAATACTCCTATTTTACTGACAGAACCACTAATTAATTTTGTCAGTAATTATTTAGGTTGAATATAAGTTGCCAAAGCAGCTACACCAGCAGAAATATGGCGTTCGCTGACAATATTATTACCTTTAACATTCATCTCTGAAACGAGAATAGAGTTATCTGAATAAACCTTTTCAACAAAAGCTACGTGACCATATTCTGAACTTGAACCAGCTACTCCTGGTGGGAAGCTAACAGCATAACCCTCAGTTGGAACAGTTGTTGTGAAATAACCTTGAGCTTGGGCATTAATTCCCCATTCTCCACCATTTCCCATATGTGTTCCAACGAGCCCACCTAATTGAATGATACGGTTATAAACATACTGTGTACAATTACCAAAAGCATAACTCTCAGCACCTGGATATTCTACCCCATTATATTCTGGATAAGCTGAATTATCTAATTTTGATGCCACCAATGGACTTTCAGGAATTTTATTATCTACAACTTGTGTTGTACTATCAACATTATCATAAGCATCTAATTTATATTCTTGAATAATTTCAATTAATTTTTGTGCATATGCTGGGTCAGTAGCAAAAATTCCTTGCAATGCTTGAGCCGCCTCTTGGTAAGTCTTAGCATGTGACTTCCATGCGCCAGCATAAATTTCTGAGTTCCAAGTTGTCCCTTTAATCATTAAATTAATATAATCATCCAAGGCTTGGTCATAATTACTATAAACTCTAAAACTTTGTTCAATATAATAAGGATTATTTCCCAAAAATTCTTCCGTCTTAAATGAAATTGATTTTCCTAAATAAGCACCTGTAATATTGAAAATATTAAAATACTGCTGACTCATATTACTTTGACCAGAACCAGATTCTAAAATCGCCTGTGCCAATATAATTGACGCATACAAATTATTCTTACCAGCTAAAATTCTCACGCGGTCTGCAATACTTTTAATAAAGGCTTCTGTACTAGAAGTATCAATTTTATCAATTGACTTAGCTGCTTCAATTGTTTTCAAAACAGGGCCAGCGTAAATAGAAGGAGCTGAATCTGCTGAAGAATTAGGAATTTGTGCTGCAGTTGATGTCTGATAGTAGGCATTATCCTGTGAATAATTAGAGGGTGCAACTGTAGAAGTTGACGCTGAAGGAGCTGTGGTAGAAACTGAAATTGATGGTGCTTGAGTTGTTGTAGAGGAATTACTAGTTGAATTATTATTTGTTGATGAACTTGGATTATTTGGTTTTGATGTCGAACCTGAAGTACTTGGTTTTGATGATGAACTTGAATTACCTGTACTTGATGATGAACTTGATCCATTTGAATTTGATGATGAGCTTGAGCTACCTGTACTTGATGATGAACTTGAACCCCCTGTACCTGATGATGAACTTGAACTACCTGTGCTTGATGATGCATCTGAACTACTTCTAACAGTTACTCCATCAGCATGGCCAGCCACGCCAAAAGTAGTCATTCCTAAAATCAGCGCTGTTCCCGCAATAAATTTTTCCTTTTTTAAGCGCTTAGTTTTATCATTATTAGTCAATTTTAGTTAATCCTCCATGGTATGTATTATAATTTCAACATCATTTCTTTCAAGACATCTACTTTTACACAATTGTAACATTTAAAAACAAGCAAGTCAAATTAATCACTTTTATTTATTGAACACATTTCCATTTTTATTTGAAAAAATTATTATACGATATAGCTAGTAGCAAAATCATATAAAAAATGTCCTTCATAAGTGACAAAGCCATATTTAATCATATTTTATAATAAGTTGTTTATGACTTAGTTGAATTAACCCGTGCTCTCTCTAAAACAAATGACTACTATCGTCCCTAAAAAATATTCTGTTCTCTTTATCTTATATTTCTAAGTAAAATTACTAAAAAATAATATATTTATTACAAACTTAATAATGTAGAAAAATCAAATTCAGTCAAAAAACCTTATACATCGTCCGCTCATATTTCACAACTCTTCTTATCTTCATCTAGGTAATATTTTAAAAAGGTAGCATTCGCATAAAATAGATTCTTATATTCATTTTTTTTAGTCCCTCTCAAATGTCTTTTAAAGGAGAAATTTCAAATATCCTAAGAACAATTAATGAAGGAATTACTAGAGTACACTCTTTTGCTGTATAATAGTTCAAATCAATAAAGCTTATACCAGATTATTCGTAAATTAGACAAAATATTTTTGTAAGACAAGCATTCTTCTGGCGCAATCAGGAGTTCAATGTGCCAATTTGTTAAAATCAAATTTTCTTTCATCATTCTGTAAGCAATGATAGATTTCCAACAACCAGATAAAGTTTTTTACTAGCACATAATGGATAAAATCGAAAATACTTGTTGAACATATATACTAAGATAGAACCTTATGCTATATCTAAGCAAATTGAAAAATAAAAAAACGTCCATCATAAATGACAAACGTTTATTTAATCATGTTTTAAAAGTTGATTAAGCTTTGTTTGCTGAACCGAATACGTCGATACGTTCTTCAACAGACGCAGTAATTGCATCGAAACCAGGTTTCAAGAATTTACGTGGGTCGAAAAGTTTTTTCTTCATGTATTCTGCTTCATTAGCATCAAATTCATTAACGAATTTACGAGTAGCAGCTGCGAAAGCAAGTTGGCATTCAGTATTAACGTTAACTTTAGCTACACCATTAGCGATAGCTTCTCTGATTTGATCATCAGGGATACCAGAACCACCGTGAAGTACGATTGGCACATTGTGTCCCATAGCTTCAACAAGTGCTTTGTTCAATTTTTCAAGGTGATCGATGTGAAGACCTTTCCAGTTTTCTGGGTAAGGACCGTGAATGTTACCGATACCTGCTGCAAGGAAGTCAACACCAAGTTTAGCCATTGCAACTGCATCATCGATAGGAGCAAGTTCACCTTCACCAACGATACCGTCTTCTTCACCACCAATTGAACCAACTTCACATTCAACTGAGATGCCTTTAGCATGAGCTTTAGCGATTACTTCTTCAGCAAGTTTAAGGTTTTCTTCGATTGGAAGATGTGAACCATCAAACATCAATGATGAGTAACCAACTTCGATACATTCCAAAGCATCATCAAAATGACCGTGGTCAAGGTGAATAGCAACTGGAACTGTGATTCCCATTGATTCTACAAGAGTTTCAATGAGGAGTTTACACATTTTGTAACCACCCATGTATTTAGCCGCACCCATAGAAGTTTGGATCAATACTGGAGTCTTTTTAGCTTCTGCTGCACGCAAGATAGCTTGAGTCCATTCAAGGTTGTTTGTGTTGAAACCACCGATAGCGTATCCGTTATCACGAGCGGCTTGTACGAATTTTTCTGCTGAAACGATTGCCATTTCAAAATTCCTCCGAATATTTTATTACTTACCTAGTATAGCATTTTGTGAAGTATTTTTCTAGTCCAAGCTCGCAAAAATACAAAGTAACCGCTTTATTAAGCCATTCTTAAAGAAAGATAAAAAAAGATTAATAGTTTAATAACTATTAATCTTAGCATATCCCGAGGACCGGTTTCGAACCGGTACGAAGGTTACCCCTCGCAGGATTTTAAGTCCTGTGCGTCTGCCAGTTCCGCCACCCCGGGTATTATACAAAAACTCCCACTTGGGAGAATTATAAAGCGAACGACGAGATTCGAACTCGCGACCCCAACCATGGCAAGGTTGTGTTCTACCCCTGAACTACGTTCGCACTTAAACTTTGTGTCTTCCGACAATGCCGACTACATGATTCGAACACGCGACCCTCTGATTACAAATCAGATGCTCTACCAACTGAGCTAAGTCGGCTAATACCTAGTATGCGGATGAAGGGACTTGAACCCCCACGCCGTTAAGCGCTAGATCCTAAATCTAGTGCGTCTGCCAATTCCGCCACATCCGCTAGGATTATGACCCGTGCTGGGCTCGAACCAGCGACCCTTTGATTAAAAGTCAAATGCTCTACCAACTGAGCTAACGAGTCATTAGTATTTCTACTAACGGTTCTGACGGGAATCGAACCCGCGATCTTCGCCGTGACAGGGCGACGTGATAACCGCTACACTACAGAACCTTTATTCACTTAATGGCTGAAACAACCAATGGGAGTTAACGGGATCGAACCGCTGACCCTCTGCTTGTAAGGCAGATGCTCTCCCAGCTGAGCTAAACTCCCAAAACTTGGCCACTCGCCTATCTC
>Ga0308156_1000968_pt1 | contig 41065 bp, 41 predicted proteins | sample PhyAR2_FD_201041 | JGI IMG/M metagenome (GOLD analysis project Ga0308156, IMG submission 201041) | Phyllosphere microbial communities from UC Gill Tract Community Farm, Albany, California, United States - DLSL A.R2 | ecosystem: Host-associated > Plants > Phyllosphere > Unclassified | place: USA... | reverse complement strand
TGGTGGCCGGGATTATGTTCGGCACCATGTTTGGCATTGGCGGGATTGCGGCGGCGGCGCTGGGGAAATTTGCGGACTGGTACGGCATCACCACGGTGTACAACGCCTGTGGCTTTCTTCCACTGCTGGGCTTTGCCACCTTACTGATGCCCGATACACGTCGCGTTAAATAACGGCACAGACAGGCAGCGTGCTGCTGCCTGTCGTCTTTCTCACACGTAGCCCATCATTTTCAGCATCGACTGCGCCTGGGTCATGGCTTCAGCCCGATGCGTAATCCCCAGCTTTTGATAAAGATTACGGATATGGGTTTTGATGGTGGTTGACGCCACCTCCAGCTCCGCCGCAATCTGCTCGTTGCTGTAACCCGAATAGATTAGCCCCAGCACCTGCCATTCGCGCTGTGTCAGTGGGCTGGTACGGATCAGCTCGGGCACGTCAGGATGATTCAGCAGGCGGCTGACAAACCCCTCGTCAAAATGGGCAAATTTATGACGGTGGTATTTATTGATCTCGTTAAGGATGCGCCGAGCCCGATGGTTATCCAGCTCATCCAGTGCATTCAGCTGCAGCACCTGGCGTAGCTGTTGCGCCATGGGTTCGCCCTGAACGACAAAATGGCTGATAAAGCCGGTGCTGCGAGCCAGCCTGAGCGCCTCCAACAGCGCGTGCTGCGCGTTGGCGCGCTGATCGGTTTCCCAGTAGATATGGTTCAGCAACAGTACATTACGGTTAAGATCGCTCATTAACTGCAAGGCACGTGCGTTTTCATTCAGCTCATCCAGAATCACTTCGGCCTGAGTATAATGCCCCAGTAAAATTTGCGCCCGCGCGACGTTGCGCCACTGCCCCTGCAAAAAATGGTTATTGGCACAGGCCGGTTTGGGTGTCTGACGCAGCCACTCACTGGCGCTTTGCGTGTCTCCGGTCATTTGCCAGTACAACACCCGCACCTTATCGGCATTGGCGAGCCAGTCATTGTGCCAGCGTCCATTGTTAAGCAGGTTTTCCAGCCGGTTTAACAGGTTGCGGGCGTTGTCCAGGTTTTCCAGCCGGTTTAACAGGTTGCGGGCGTTGTCCAGGTTTCCCCGGGCAATCGCGCTCTGCACCAACAGTCCAAGGCACTGGATCTGCTGCTGAGGCTGATAACCCTGCAACACCTTCATGCCTTCACGTGCGGCCTGCTCGGCCTCATCCAGCCTGCCCCAGGCCCACATCAGCTGGGCACGGATACGCAGCAGAAACTCATGCAGCGGGAAGTGAGAAAGATGCTGCTCTTTCACCAACACAAAGGCGCGCTCCTGGGTTTCATAGGCGGTCTGCAAAAAGCCCTGGGCAAACAGGATTTCGCTTTGCTGGATCAGGCTCCAGAGCACATAGTGCCAGGCCTCATACCGTCGCGCCATGTGCTCCGTCTGGCGCATGAGATCCAGCGAATTGCTCAGCTCGCCTTTGCAATGCATGACCTCACCATGCACAGATGTGGCGACAATACGGCTGTAATGGCGACGTTCAGGCAGGGCGTCCAGCGCCAGCATCGCCAGACGTTCGGCCTCATCAGCATTGCCGTCATTAATCGCAACCTGCGCCCGTAACGCATTGAACTCACCGCGCAGCACCGCATCGATTTCACACTGGCTCTCCTGTTCAAACCGGGCCAGCAGGCTGTTAACCTCTGCGAAACGGTGCTGGCTTTGCATCAGCCAGGCCTGCAGCAGCACCAGACTGGGATTCTCAAGTCGCATCGCCCAGGGCAGCGCATTGAGCGAGGACTCCAGTAAAGGCAGTTCGCTCTGATTAAACAGTGACCACGCGTGCTCGGTTAACACATCCCGCAGCATCTCCGCATCACCCGAGGCGCGCGCATGATGGATAGCCTCGCTGGGGAAGCCCTGCGCCATCCAGCTTGTCGCCGCCGCCCGATGCAGTGCCGGCAGCTCGGCGGCCAGTTCCCACTGACAGCGCTGTTGCAGGAAACTGCCAAACAGCGGGTGATAGCTAAACCACTGACCCGAGTCATCCATTCGTTGCAGAAACAGCCCCTGACGCTCAATCTCTTCCAGCCAGCGCTGACCGTTATCCTCACCTGTCACCTGGGTAATCAGCGCCGCATTGAGCGAACGCAATAGCGAACTTTTAAGCAGGAAATGGCGTGTCGTCAGACTAACGTTATCCAGAACTTCCTCGACCAGATAGTCGGTTAAATGGCTGGCGTTAATACCAGACAGACGACGCGCCGAGTGTTGCGCGGCGCCTGCGCCCTGCCGGGCCGACAGTGCAATAAGCTGCAGCGCGGTAGCCCAGCCCGCCACATCATCACACAGCCGCCCTGTCTCGTCTGAGGCCAGCGGCGCAGGCAGGCGGGCATCAAAAAACTGTTGGGCTTCGTGATGGGTAAAGGCCAGTTGCTGACTGCTTAGCTCCAGCAACTGCTCGCGAACGCGTAGATTGGCGATGCCTAACTGCGGCAGATTGCGTGAGAGCACCACCAGGGTAATGTTTTCGGGCTGATGGCGTAAAAAGAAACGCATCGCGTCATGAATCACAGGATTCGTGATGTGATGGTAATCATCGATAATCAGCCACAGCGGCTGATGCCAGGCCTGGAGTTCGTTAAAGATCTGGGTAAAGAGCGCATTCAGGTTAACGTACTGGCGCTTGTGGGCCAGCGCCTCGCTGCGGCTACAAGCGCCCTGCGTGGCCTGCTGAAGCGCAGCAATGAGATAGTCTGCAAAACGCTCCGTTTGATTGTCACTTTCATCAAGAGAATACCAGCCTAAATCGGCCTTATCTGCTGCCCACTGAGACAGTAATGTGGTTTTGCCGTAGCCCGCCGGACTGGTCACCAGTACCAGCCGATAATTACCCGCAGCCGATAATTTTCGTATCAGGCGGTCCCGTTTTACCGTGGTTTCATGGCGGACAGGACGGCTGAGTTTTGAGGGGATTAACATGAACGCACGCTTCTCCGTTAACGTCTGGCGCATCATTTTTTTACGCTTCGTAATTATTCCTCACACGTTCAGCTATCGCCTCTGATAAAGCAAGTGGACGCTTAAGTGGATCTTCACAAAAGCGAGTCTAATCACACTTAAGTTAAATTTTCAGGCTTGCCTTATCCTCTCCTCCCTTGCCCTCATCCTGACGGAACCTTTGCCGGGATGAGGAGCGGGCCTGCGCGCCAGGGCAGACTGAATGTCATCCCTTTTCTACTTTATCGACAGGACACCAGGCTATGACACAGCACCCTTTTGATCACGCCCGTTTTACCGCTGCGCTGACGCGCCAGTGGCAGCATTTTGGCCTGCATGAGGCAGGTGATATGACCCCGCATCAGTGGTGGCAAGCCCTGAGTGGTGCGCTGGCAGAGATGCTGAACGCACTGCCCGCCCGGCCTGCATCCGGGGATCAGCGCCATGTGAACTACCTCTCCATGGAGTTTCTGACCGGACGCCTGACCGGCAACAACCTGCTGAATCTGGGGTGGTATAACGCCGTGAATGACGCATTAAAACGCTGGGATGTTTCGCTCAGTGAGGTGCTGGAGCGCGAGAGCGATCCGGCGCTGGGTAATGGCGGACTGGGCAGGCTGGCGGCCTGTTTTCTCGACGCAATGGCCACGGTGGGCCAGCCCGCAACGGGCTATGGTCTTAACTATCAATATGGTCTGTTTCGTCAGCGCTTTGTTGAAGGTGCACAGGACGAAATGCCCGATGACTGGCAGCGTGACCGTTATCCCTGGTTTACCCACAACGCTGCACTGACTGTTACGGTGGGATTAGGCGGTAAAGTGATTTCCGACCAGGGTTCGGTGCGCTGGCAGCCTGCGTTTCAGCTGGAGGGCGAAGCCTGGGATCTGCCGGTCGTGGGCTTTGAAAATGGCCTCACTCAGCCCCTGCGGCTGTGGCAGGCTAAACATGCGCATCCTTTCGATCTCCAGAAATTTAACGCCGGTGATTTTTTACGGGCAGAAAAGCAAGGTATCGATGCCGAAAAACTGACCAAAGTGCTTTATCCCAACGACAATCATCTGGCGGGGAAAAAACTGCGTCTGATGCAGCAGTATTTTCAGTGCGCCTGTTCGCTGGCTGACATCCTTCGTCGTCACCGTCTGGCGGGACGCCGGATTGACACCTTAGCCGATCACGAAGTTATTCAGCTTAATGATACGCATCCTACGCTGGCGATCCCTGAACTTATGCGGCTGTTGCTGGATGAGCATCAGCTCAGCTGGCAGGACGCCTGGGATATTACCCAGCGTACCTTTGCCTATACCAATCACACGCTGATGCCGGAAGCCCTGGAATGTTGGGATACCGCCATCGTGCGCAGCCTGCTGCCAAGGCATATGGCGATTATTAACCGCATTAATGCCCAGCTTAAAGAGGCGGTAAATGCGCGCTGGCCGGAAAACGAGACGGTCTGGTCAAAACTGGCGATCGTGCACAACAAACAGCTGCGCATGGCCAATTTATGCGTGGTGAGCTGTTTTGCGGTAAATGGCGTGGCCGCCCTGCACTCACGGCTGGTAAAAGAAGATCTGTTCCCGGAATACGTTGCCCTGTGGCCGGAAAAATTCCATAACGTGACCAATGGCATTACCCCGCGCCGCTGGATGCATCAGTGCAATCCCCGGCTGGCGGCGCTTATCGGAAAAACGCTCAATAAGCCCTGGCTTAACGATCTGGATGCCCTTCAGGGGCTGGAAAACCAGGCGGACAACCCCGCGTTTTGCGCTGAATACCGGGAGATTAAGCAGCAAAACAAAACGGATTTAGCCCGCTGGATTGCGCAACGCACCGGTATTGCGGTGAATCCCGAGGCGATGTTTGACGTGCAGATAAAGCGGCTGCACGAGTACAAACGTCAACATCTCAGCCTGCTGCATACCATCGCCTTGTGGCAAACCCTGGTGAGCGATCCTCAGGCAAACTGTTGTCCCCGCGTGGTGATATTTGGTGCAAAAGCGGCACCGGGCTATGCGCTGGCCAAAAATATTATCTTCGCCATCAACAAGGTTGCCGACGTCATCAACAATGATCCGCGCGTGGCCGATCGTCTCAAAGTGGTCTTTATTCCCGACTATAACGTCTCGGTTGCGGAACGGCTGATCCCTGCCGCAGACCTGTCAGAGCAGATTTCACTGGCAGGCAAAGAAGCCTCCGGTACCGGCAATATGAAGCTGGCCCTGAACGGGGCACTGACCATCGGCACGCTTGACGGCGCAAACGTGGAAATTTCTCAACAGGTCGGCGATGAGAATATCTTTATCTTTGGTCACACCGTGGAACAGGTCAACGCGCTCAAGGCGGCTGGCTACGCACCTGAACAGTGGCGTGAAAAAGATGCCCAGCTCGACCGGGCGCTGACCTCACTTGAAGATGGCACGTTCAGCGCAGGTGACCAACATGCTTTTGATCTGCTGATACACAGCCTGGGGGCCGGAAACGGCGATCCTTATCTGGTGCTGGCCGACTTCCGGCATTACCTCCACGCTCAGCAACGCGTTGAAGCGCTGTGGGCCGATAAAGCCGCCTGGACGCGCGCAACGATATTAAACACCGCACGCTGCGGTATGTTCAGCGCTGACCGGGCGATTCGCCACTATCAACAGCGCATCTGGCAGCGTCAACGATAAGGATCATCATGAAACCACTTCATTATCCTGCCGGGATCGGCAGGATAGCTACGGACTACATTGATGCACATGGCGCGGTCCGCCAGGTGTCTGCGTTAACGCGTCAGCGTTTACTGGCCGCTATGCAGCCGGGTTCGGCTTCGGAAATGATCCCGCCGGTGGCGGTTTTTACACAGGGCAAGCCCATCACGTTAACGCCCTCTCTGCCTGGCCCGGCTCGCTGGTGTCTGGAAAGCGAAGCGGGAGAGCGCTGGTCCGGGCACGCTGAACCGGGACAACCGTTAGCGCTTCCTGATCTGCCCGAAGGTTATCATCGTTTGACCGTCATCCTGGATGTACAGCGCACGACATGCCAGATAATAGTGACACCGTCACGTTGTTATGAGCCGGACGCGTTACGCCGCGGCGAGAAATGCTGGGGCACCTGTGTTCAGCTCTATTCTTTACGGTCAGCACAAAACTGGGGAATCGGCGATTTTGCCGACTTGCGTCACATGGTGAATGAAGTCGGCCTGCGCGGTGGTGCTTTTGTGGGCTTGAATCCGCTGCATGCCCTTTTCCCCGCCTTACCCGAGCAGGCCAGCCCCTACAGCCCCTCTTCCCGGCGCTGGCTTAACGTGCTCTATATCTGTGTTCCCGAAGTTGAGGACTTTAACCTGAGTGACGCCGCGCAGCGCTGGTGGCAGTCCGCGGATACGCAAAACACACTGCGGCAGGCGCGTCACACACAGTGGGTAGACTATGCTGCGGTGGCATCACTTAAGCTGAATGCCCTGCAATTTGCGTGGCAGCGGTTTATGCAGCGTGACAAAGACGATAGTCAGGTCGTGGCGTTTGACGACTTTGTGGTTCAGGGCGGAGAAAGCCTGCTACATCAGGGGTTGTTTGATGCCTTGCAGGCCCGGCTTATCAAGGAAGATCCGCTGCGCCACGGCTGGCAAACGTGGCCCCTGGCCTACCAACAGCCGGACACGGCCGCCGTGCACGCGTTCAGAATTGAGCATGGCGATGAGATTCGTTTCTACCTGTGGCTGCAGTGGCTGGCGGCGAGTCAATTTTCCGCCTGTTGGCGCGACAGTCAGCAGCATCCGATGGCACCTGGACTTTATCGCGACCTCGCGGTGGGCGTTGCCGCAGGCGGATCAGAAACCTGGAGTCAGCGGGCGCTGTATTGCCTGGACGCCAGCGTGGGCGCACCACCTGATATCCTGGGCCCGCTCGGGCAGAACTGGGGATTACCGCCAATGGACCCGCAGGGTTTATATGACCGGGCATATGAACCCTGGATTACGCTGCTGCGCGCGAACATGCGCGATTGCGGCGCGCTACGTATCGATCATGTTATGGCTCTGCTGCGACTATGGTGGATTCCGCAAGGGGAAACGGCTGCATCAGGTGCCTATGTCGCCTATCCGATCGACGATTTGCTGGCCATTCTGGCACTGGAAAGCCAACGTCATCGCTGCATGGTGATTGGCGAGGATTTAGGCACCGTGCCGGAGGCGATCGTCGATAAGCTCCATAATGCCGGGGTTTACTCGTATAAAGTGCTCTATTTTGAGCAAACCTCGCACAAGGGATTCCGCCCGCCTGCGGCGTGGCCGCGCCAGGCGATGGCCGTGGCAACCACGCATGATATGCCAACGCTACGTGGCTGGTGGCAACGCGATGATTTAACGCTGGGCAGCGAGTTAGGATTGTATCCTGATAAAACGGTGCTTGCCGGGCTGTATCATCAGCGCAGGGCGGCCCGACTGGCGCTCCTCCAGAGCCTGAAGCGCCACGGTTATCTGAAGGACCGCGCGTACGTGCAGGTAAACAGTCCGCAGATGAGCCGGTTACTTAATCGGGTGGTCCATCACTATCTTGCGGACAGCACAAGCGCCCTGCTGGGTTTACAACCTGAAGACTGGCTGGACATGGCCTCACCGGTCAATGTTCCCGGCACGGTAGCCGCTTATCCAAACTGGCGGCGTAAGCTCAGTATGTCGCTGGAGGCGATGTTTGCGGATGCGCAGATTAACGCCTTACTGAACGAGATCACAAGGCGGCGCAACGGCAAAAAATAATCCACTCCCCTTACCGGTTTTATCATGGGCGTAAGGGGAAAGGATATCATCCTGAGTGATGATAAGGATTTGGTTACTCAGGCTTCGATCCCTGGCCTTATGACGACCTCCCTTACTCTTGCCCTTTATGCCTGCTTAGAGCAAGGTTACGTAAATCACGTCGCCAGTGCGGTTGCAACCTAACGACCCAAGACGCTAAAGGGTCATAACTGACAGATTGGATATCGCGTCTTACACAGGTAGTCATCCTACCGCGCTTAAAGCATCGTGCTTCGGCTTACCTTGAGCCTTTCTTCCAGCAATTTACCTTCCAGCAAAGCCAACCTGTTTTCCAGGTAATCGACTTGCTGAAGAAGTAATTCATTTTCTTGTCTCAGGATTGAAAGCGTGTTGTGCCAGCGCGTTAACAGTTCCGTCTGCGCAATATGGACATTTTCTATTGCTGTAAGTAGCGTATTCATTACTTTTTTCCTTTCGTAATAACATTGCCTGATTTTTCTTGTACTCATTTAGTTTAAAGCGTCTCAATGCATCGGATTGTTAAATGATAACTTTCCAGATATTGGCAATTACTGAAATTCAGGATAAAAACACGCTTAATTTAGGGGTTAGATTGACTAAATATTTACATGTGAAAGCATTTACCAACAAAAAATATTCATACTTAACATGAGAAGCATTTACCACAAGCTCATTCCCTCTCTGTAATTGTCATTTTTGCAGCACTTATCCTTAGCTTTCTGTCAGTCTGTTTTTCCCTAGCCTTTTCGAATAATATAACGCGTTATCAACCTTGCTGATTAAATCCTCTAACGACTCTCCCCGCCATTCACCAAAGCCACCACTAAAAGTAACACTCAGTCCCTTTTCCCGCCATGTACGTAATTCAACGTTACGCCGCCAGTCATTCAGGAGTACGCAGGCCTCCTCGGGATTAAGATCTGGGAAGATAACCGCGAACTCTTCTCCACCATAGCGATAGATTGAAATGTTTTTAGTCGTCAATACATTCATACCTTCACGAACGACATTTCTTAAAACAATATCGCCAACCAGGTGTCCGTAGGTATCATTGATAGATTTAAAATTATCAATGTCAATCATGGCGAAAACAAACGGATGCTTTTCCGACATCAAAAGGGAAATCTCAGCATCAAAGGCGCGTCGGTTTTTACAGCTTGTCAGGGCATCATGTACCGATTCTTTTAACAGTGTACTTTCCCTTTCCTTAGAGCTGGCGATTGCTTTGCCGAGCATCGACTCAAGTTTCGGCTTTTTATTCACTCCACCTGTTTGGATGGCATTTATAATGCTGATAAGGACATTTCTTGATGCATAATTTAGATACAAACCAAAACCTATAATTAACATTATCAAGACGCAAAAGCTGAATCCCATAATAATAAAATACTGAGTGTGCATTTCATTAATATCATTTTCACTAACTTTGTAAACAACAATCCAGTCAGGATTGGTTAAGGAGTGAGTGTAATACCATGACATGGTGGCCTTATCGTAGAAGTGGCTTTCTGCTCTGGAGATTTTCTCCATAAGATCGTGGTTAAATCTTTTTTCCAGGATGATGCCTGTATCGGCATTCATTAAAATATCACCTTGCGGGTTGATGACAAACAACGCGCCCTGTACGGGTAATCTCATCTGCCGCAATGATGTACTGAGATAGGATAAATCCAGTTTGAACGCGAGCGTACCTTTGTCTTTGCCATCAATAGAAATAATCGGCTTATAGAGCAACACAGATAACTCATTAGTTATCGGATCTTTATAAACACCTGTATATTGACTCAGTGTTTTTCTGTCTGCTTTTCTTGTTAACCATGGTGATGTCTTTGATGATAGTTTTATACATTCGCCTGCTTCTGGGACATGTATATATTCCCCGTCCGTATCAACTAAAGTAATGGATGATACCGATGGCAACAGCTTCAGTAGCTGCATTAACTGGATCATACCCTGGTTATTTTCATTTTTGATTGCTCTACTAAGCGTGTCTTTTTGTGCATAATAACGCGCCGATTGCGTCAGGAAGTTTTCCGCCTCACGCAGTGCAACACCCGTATAATTAAGCGTTAAATTGTAAGTGACATCGCTGTTTCTTTTATGATTATCTCCAATAAGACTCTTTTTTTGTAAGAAAATGAGCGTGACTGCAACAATAACACTACAAAAAAGCAACCCTGATATACCAGTAACTATAGGGATATTAAAAGATAGTTGTTTGTTTTCTGAGGGCATAAGTATTTCCATTTAAAACCCGACGGCAAGAGTTAACCATTTAAACAGGAGAAAAATATCAGATAATATGAATTCATTTTACGCACATAAAAGCCGTCCACATGACGCTCTCTTTGAGAGTGCGGTGCCAGGCGAAAAGCGAGTCTGAACAGGCCCAGCAAGCCTTCTGTCAGGAGAAGTAAAATAAGTGCAATTATATCTCTTCACGCGACGTCGCTAAAAAATAGCTTTTTCCATTGTCGTTAATGCAATAACCCATCACAGGAAGCAGACAAGCTGGCGCTCAGCGTTAATTAAAAAATTATTCATGTTGGAATCGGGTGCACTTTATAATTTTTTCCTTCCAAAGGTAGCCTTGTGCAAACAGAACGTCTTGGTTTGATACCAAAGAGAGATCTTCTTCACTCTCAATACCTTCAATGATTACGGGAATATTGGTTAGGGTTTTCCGCAGAATTCTTATTTCTTCTTTTAGCCAGGGTTTATGCAGCTCTCTTCTGTCAATTTTCACACCATCTATGTGGCCCATGATAACGTTGAGGATAATCAAATCATCGATGTAAAAATCATCAAACCACACCTCAAAATTTAATTTTCGCAATTCATCTATACGACGAAACAAAACCACCCTTACTTCATTCGTTAAACGCTTAATGTTACTTGCGTTTGAAATCTCGAACGAAACGCCTTTGAATTGTGAGAAATAATTGAGGTCTTTGATGTTCATCCCCAGCAAACTTTCAATGGAGATGTTAAATAATAATTTCAACTCATCCGGAAGAGAAAGCTTTTTTATACATGCAAGCTGAAGTTTTAACAAAGACATCAGATGCGAAGGTTTCTGTAAGGCAAACCACTTTTCAGCGCTTGTCCCATCCGTTAATACACTCAGCACTTCATAACCCACTATTGAGCCATCTCTTAGATTAATCAGGGGTTCTAGCTTTAGTCCGCACACGGCACTTAACTGATTGTATTTTTTTTCTACACCTACGTTCGCGTTCAGAAAGGACTCCCTTTTAAATTGCATTTCCATAACAACCTCTTTTTTACAATTAAGCTATTTAATCTTTACCCTGTGCTGTCACTTATTCGGAAGGATTACTCTCCTGAAGACTCCGCAGAAACCACAACGTTAACATGCTATTACTGTCTGGTTTCTGCACACGTAGCACTCCTGTGATTATTGTTAAAATTATGCTGAATTAAATTATTAATTCACGTCATAAAAACCTCAGGAAATTTTCTCTTAAAAAATAATTTATGCAAGTTAATTTAGCAGATAAACACACTAAGCCCATGATTAAATTATGTTACTACGTAGATGTCTTTAAAACATAGTTAAAAATTGATTGTTTTATGGCATGTGCAATAAGAAGGCATATAACATAAAACTTACAATTAGTAGAAAATAACTACAAAACCTCTATCCATACGGCCGAACAACCCGTCACTTACTCATTGGCGATATGAACATGTGAAGCTGATTCCATATCTATATAAAAACCATATCCCGGCACGGTCATGATAATTTTCCATGGCTGTTTGTCCTGAAAAACATAGCGTAAGGTGTGAATTGCCTTAGTCAAACTGCCGGACGAAACACATCTTTTTGCCCATGCCTTTTTAATCAGTTGCTCTTTGGAAAAATAATGGCCGGGTTGACTCAGCATAACGGCAAGCAATTTTGATTCGTATTCACCCAAAATATACGTTTTATCTTTTGATATATTCTCAACTACGCCAGTTGACGGATAATATTTGTAGGTCATCATTACTGTCTCTTTTTAGATCGAAGCAATTTACAGGGCAGTATTAATATGCCGACATTATCTGTTTTTACTTTCCTAACGTGCACTTTTCTTTAATAGGTTAAGGTCACGATAACCGTATCCTTATAGTCCCCTGCTTTTACCCACTCTTGCGACGGTATGTTTCCATACACCGTTAATGACATATTATTCCCTGTCGCTGAAAGTTCCGTTTTTTTCATATCACTATCATTCCACGCAAGACTATGTCCTGAATCCTGATAGAGTTCATACACCACACAATCAGCGCCATTGCACATACGCCGGCTATTACCGTCATTATGTTGACCGGCTCCCAGTCCAACAGTAAAGCTGCTGTTGACCGGACAGCGCACCGTGATATTACCCGTGGCATTACCTGAAAGCTTATCGTTTGCCGCCGGGTTTTTTCTGCCAAACGCGATAGGGTCTACACTTACCAGTTCACATCCTTCTTTGACATTCGCCGAGACCTCAAATGAATCTGGCACACCGTTATCGGTAACCGATGAGCAGGCCGGCAATCCTGCTAAAGTCGAATGATAGGCATACTTTAAGGTCAGGCTAACTCCGTAGTTATGATAATCGCCTGCTTTGAGTCCGGTCTGGCCAGCCGCTATTTTGGCCAGTAAATTAAATTCATAGGTAGTGTTACCCTCTCCCGAAGCAAGGTGAATTATTTTTTCTGCATATCCCGTATCCAAATCGGTACTGGGATCATCTGCTGGATAAACCATAAACTGTAGCGGCGTACTGGCAGGGTTAGTGTTCAATTCCAGTGGGCCGCCAGAGGTTAACCCAAGGCAAAGCCGTATATATTCAGCTTTGGGATCGTAATCATTACATTGGTATTCGAGCGTTGCATTGGTCTGAGCCGCCTCTCCACTGGTAACATCACCAAAATAAAAATGCGCTGGATTCAGACCCCAGCAGGAAGCAGCATGGCTTTTGGCGCTGAAAATGCCCAAAAAAATGCATACCGATAGTAGGATTAAACCTGTTTTTTTTATTGACATGTGATCTTGCTCCGGATAGAGGTTTTATTAAGCGCGTCTGACGCTGGCAACGTCATCTTGCATTTTTCGCCTGCCCAGTTAATTTCTGCATATCCCCCTGGCGGTGGATCTTCCAGGTAAACCTCACCCTCGTAACCGACAATAGTATTAAGGGTTCCATGAGTCGGGGTGTTTCCATCTTTATCACGTACCTGAACCTCTGCAGCAGCAGGTATCACACTGCCATCAGATGCAAAAACTGACAGTAATAGTGCGCGCGTCTGGTAGACATCGAATTTTGTGAAGACACCACTTTTGCTTCTGGGAATAGCCACCTGACGGGTATAGGCAGCCCGATAGTCTTCCGGTAAATCCAGAATATCGATGTCGATACTATTGGGATGATTTGGCACCAGGTTTGTCAGGAATAATCGCCCACGGCTGTCTGTTTTCCCTGCCGGACGATGGTCAAGCTGTACCGGCACGTTGGGCTGTCCATTCGTATCAACTAATAAGAAAGCCTCACCTAATTCTCGGGTGGCATACAGGCTTCCCATAAAAAAGCCTACCGATCCGGACATGGAAGCGTAGTATTCGTGCTGATTAGGATATTGGTTGGTTCCCAGGGCCATATCACTCCAGCTGTTACGACGCTGTAAGCTGGCATGTTGACTCGACATTTTTCCGCTACGGGCAGAGGCATTCCATCCCCAACCTGGCTGGTTTGATTCCAGCGAGCGACTCAGGCTCAACTGATTATTACGGCTATGAGAACCGGCGTTATGCCTGAGGCTCAGATAGTTTCGGTTGCTAAATAACGGTAATGAATAGCCTAAATAGAACGTCTTATCCCGCTCATTATTTAACGACTGTGAGAAAGTGGCGGTAATCGTTCCACTTTCGGAAAAAGATTTGGACCATGTTAAACCGACGTATTCAGAAGTTTGTTGCGAATAAGCCTGCCTGATCCAGCTGGTGCCCAGACTGCCTACATAAGGAATACTCAGGTTAACAAAGGCACTATCTTGTTGCCTGGGCAAAATATTATTTGCCAGGGCTGTAATATCGCGATACTGCTTGCCTCTTTGAGTATGATTAAGACCCACACTCAAATAACGATTATTCCATTGCCAACCTGCTCCCCATTGAATACCGCTGTCCTGCTGGTAACGTCCCCATGCAAGATCAGCGTGCATAATCCCCATCGAAGGAGAAAGCAGATAGTTCATTCCTGTGCCGATATTGTTTAAATGTTGGCCCTGTTCAGTATGCGATTCCATTGTCAGCTGATTAGTGACGCCAGAACGCCAGTCAGCAACGCCGATAAATTCACTTTGATAACTGAACGAACGTGAACCGTAATCTTTACGAACCCAACCAACATTCGCTTCCCAAAGGTTTAAGCCGCGAGTCAGAAGTTTGTTGGTGCCATACAGGTCAAGATTGACCATTCGCTGCTGACCATTAATATCGGTAATCACCACCTGTGCGCTGCTGTTGCCCGAGAGAATCGGTGCAGTATTCAGCGTGAACTGGCCTGGCGAGACCTGTTGGGATGCTGTTTTGATTCCCTGAATATAGAGATCCACCGTTGAAGGCATCGCAACGGTATCCGTTAAAATGTCCCTTGACGTGGTGTTCACACCTGGCTGCATCGTATAGTTATGAGCAATACTTATACCACCAAAACGGACACTGTTGCTCCACGAATTCCTGGCGGTATAGCTGTCACCTAATGTAAAGGAGAGCAATTTTTCCACATCATCTCTTCGCCAGTTAGTCATCAGCCTTGTTGTACCGGATTTATTGCTCAGTCTGTTCTTTTGATAAAACTTACTGTTGAACGAAGACGAAAATGTGCCCTCTCCCATTCCAAAGGTTCGTAACTCAGAAAATGCGGTGAACTGTTCATTACCTTCGTTACGGCTGGCAAAAAGACTATAATTTACAGCCGCACCATTTACCGAAGGTGAATACTGGTCTGCACTCAGAAAACGCGCATCGCTGTTCGTTTTTATATTTTGTTTGTTTTTCAACCGCGACGGATCTGCGGTAATCAACAGCGTCTGATTAAGATCATCATAAATATAACTAAACCCGTTCACCGGTTTCAGTTCAATATAGTCGCCAGATGCTGGCATATCATCCATACGGACATTGAGTTTTTCAGCATCGATCGCCATAATATTCAGCTTTTCATTTTGCTTAATCACCTCATAATAACCGTCAATGGGAAAACCATTAACACGGACGCTGAGATAGAGTGACTCGGCATTGGTCGCAGCGCTGACAACGTCAGCGCTGAGTAAAAGCGCGATTAATAGCGTCTTACTTTTTAATGTCAATCGTGGTAAAAGTGGATTCATCATTGATATTTGCAATTAATTTCACACTGTTATTTAGCCCATTAGGTAGTTTCCAGGACATTTCACTCGCGGGCAAAACATAACCCATCAATCCCCGATTAACTACACGCTGGTCATGACCTGAAGCAAGAGAGACATTGCTTAGCTTAATACTTTCGGAACCACTATTTTTAATGACAAGGTAATTAAGGTTATTTCTTTTGCTGATCGAAGCGGTAATTTTTGCTTTATCAATTTTCACAGTTTTACAAGAGGTAAAAACAGGCACGGAATATCTCAACAAAAAATTAACGTTCGAGCGACTATCTGATGAAGTTCTGTCAGGTAACTCATCAACAATCAACCGATAGGTTCCTGCTTTTTTTTCTTTTGGAATGATGATGCGGATCAGTTGTTCCTTCCCCGCAGGAATTTTAGCCATGGGAGGACTGCTGATGACATCACTCGCTGGCGTTAACACATCTTTGTTATCTATTTGCTGCCATTTATAAAGACGTATTTGCGTACTAATTGGGGATGCCCCCGTGTTTCTGATATAAACAGGTCTTGCTCGTTCCTGATTGCAAAAATTTACCGTTGACGGATACATTTGCAAACTGGCCGCATATGAACCAGTGATATGCGTCCATCCGGTTAAAATACACAGAGCGGAAAAGAGTAAAGGTTTCATATACGGCCTCTGTTATTGTTAATAAGTGAGCTGTAGCATAACGGTATCGCTGTATTCGCCCGCTGAAACATCGTGGAGTTCGGTGTCCAGGAGTGCGCCATAAATATCGACAGACTGAGCCTCGCCATTGCCAATATTGGACGAGCCCGCAACGGTGGCTTCATCAGGCGCCGCCTGAGCGAGTTCCTGCGTCATGGCTGCATCTAAATACAAGGCATATTTAACTGGGTGCGCATCGGGGTCTGACGTATTTTTTAATTCATAGCTATGAGTAACATCTGACGTTAGCAAATAGGGCGTGCCAGTCGTACAGGTCACATGTGCTTTCGTATTAGCCTTAATATTTTCATCAACAATAACGTGGTTACCAAATTCCAGAGGATCGACCGTCAGTACACAGGATTCCTCTACAGTCAGCGTCACGTCCATATTGGCTGTTTTAGTGCCGGCATTTGCCATACCAGACAGCAACATTAATACAGCAGCAGTTGTGGTGATTTCTTTTAACATGTTGGTTCGAACTCCCTACTCTTTTATCTCTGATGGGTAGCATGGATATCGGGCTACCGGGTGATTAAAAATTCATGCCATTACAAACCCGTTAAACGCTGTTAGCCCACGCTCGTGAGGCCCTGTTTAACAGATGGTGTGAACAGCAAAAGTCATAAAAAATAAAACCTGAGTAACGCTTTATATGAGCATTTGTTTATTCCCAGCCCCTCATCACAAGATCAGGTGGCGAATAAAATCTTACTCAGCACGGCAAATTGCCGCAACATAGTATTGATAAACGCCATTTTACGATATATTGTGCTATTTTTATAAAAAATTACGATACTAATTATCTCGCGTTGATTTGTTCAACGTTATTTTGGATAAGTTGATGAATGAAAATTGAGAAGGAATACAAGCAGAGCGCGTAAAAAAAACGCCAGGGCGGGATGCAGAACGTGAGTTAAGGTGAAAAAAAAGAATGATTTTTTTTCTAATGTGGATTTTTAGTAAAAAAAAACGCCAAGCCCATTCAGGTTTAGCGTTCAAGTGGCGCAGTGGAGTCGTCTTACGTCCTTCTGAGTCCGCTACAGAACGTTAACCCGTCTTGCAAATAAAAGCAGGGATGATATGCGTTCCGATAAGGAATGCACTATCAATTTTGGATATCCGGTTTATCGTAACATAGGAAAAATTCGTAATGAGTAAGTCATTGGGTACCGTATCCCGGTTCCCCACAATAAGCTCTTTATCAGAGAGTTTGTATAGCGAGGAACTAAAATGCGAATATGTAAAGTTAAGTGTTCGTCGGACGACGTATTCCTTATTGTTCGAGCGATAAAAACCGTCTAATGAAATGACGCCATGCGAATTTTCAGCCATAGAGAAGACCACGCTGACGCTGATGACCTCATTGCTTAGCTCATTTTTTTGAAGAACGTTTCCTGAGCAGGCAAAGTTGTAAGTGTATTTTTTATGTTGATGATAGTTATAGAATGCATATGCAAGAAGACATACAGATAAAAACAACGCTCCAGATTTTAAAATTTTTTTATTGGCTGTCATTTCGTTGACCTCCAGTTAAGGTATGTCGCGTTCTGACATGACTTATTCCCTTTGAATACTTTCCGGCAATAGGCAACAAAGACGTTACCAATGTCTCCAGCATGAATATTCCGGTCAGCATAAAACATAATTTCATCACCTTCTGCACAGGTGAAACCGCTCGTCTTAATGATTTCACCGACAGTCTCTTGATTAGGGTAAGCATGATGATCCGGATAAACCGGAAGAAAACTCACCTGACATTTTCCAATGGTTGCCAGGTATTGTGGATAGATAAGGTTGGGTTCGCTAAGAAACATCGATAATGTTGCCAGCCCCCCTGAAATAAGCATCAGTAGGTAAAAAACCCATTGCTTTGACTGTGATTTATAAACCGTTTCAGTATTAACTTTCGGCGTCACTGAAGGTACGGCAACGGCCTCATTTTTCTCGATAGAAATGAGTAAATCCGGATTAACGACAAAACCGACTTTGTATACTGTTGTGATGACCTCCTGCGACAATCCCAGTGAAACAAATCCTCTTCGTATGGCTGACACATAAGAGTTTATACTGTTTGAAGACGGTGTTGTGCCGGCATTCTTCCAGAAGTAATCCAGTATGACCTCCCGCGAGAGGACGACGCCCTGATTATTTAAAAAGAGTTCAAGAAGTTGATTACACGCAGGTGTGAGGGGAACGTTTGCCTCCGGACTGTCCTTCAGGCAAAGGAGACATTGAGACGGTATGAAACGGATTAACTCCTCAATGATATAATTACTATTCTGAGCTGGTTGGGGGGTTATTGCTACTGATATATCATTCATATTTAGCATTTCCATAGTCAACAGAATGCGTTACTGGGTGAATGTTAACGAGTTCTCTGTATTGTGCTTCGAAGTGAAGACTGCTCTACGCGTTTTTTGCCAAAAAAACGTATCCCGCCTCCTTACGTCTGTCGTGAAAGTTAAGATAACCGACTCCCGACTGTATATCAGGTTGTGGACTGAAAGTGTAAGGCTTAACGAACTGTGAAGTTATTTATTGCTGAATTAACAAAGAGATGGCTATTTTTAAATAGCGATTTGACAAGGTGGTTAGCAACCCTTTTCACATGAAAACGGACGGTCGCAAAATAAGCATATATATCTTCTCCCCTGGACTATTTTGCGTAAATATGGCGAAAAAAAATAATAACCCGAAGTAAGCTTTTTCTATAACTGTGCGGGTCAGCGGCGTGCGTGCAAAAAAGAACGATAACAGTCGATGGACGATACTGCTACCGCTCCAAATCACAATATATAACAGTCATTCTTGTTTTTAGAAAATGCCTTTCTGCCGTATCTTCTGCATTTTCTCTGTGGGGGCATCAAACTTGTCCAGCTCAACTTCTTGCGTTGTAGGCGCTCGTGGGCCTTCCTGATTGTTAGACGGTTTCGTCGTCAAGCGTAGCTGCTGCATGGCCAACTTTTGTTGTTCCAGCAGCGTTTTGAGTACCGCCACCTCTTGTAAAATCTTATCGAGCTGCTCGCCAGATGTTTCAGGCTGTGGAGCGGGAAGTTGCAGAGGCAGCAACTTCTGCTCGACCAGTTCTTGCATTAGCGCTGTCAGCGTAAGATGTTCTCGTCCAACCGATTCGGCGATATGCCGACATAATGCCGGTTCCATCTGGTGGAGCTGCAGCCCCGCCAGATAGATACTCCGATGAAATGACCGGATTTCCATATTCGCGTCATCAATATCATCAGTGTGGTTCAGCGATCGATGCCACTGCTCTAATTGTTGCATTGCACGGAAATCGGCACGGGACTGTTCTGGCGTCAGATAAAGGGACAGATTGACGCGGCGTATCTGTCCCTTACGCATTATCATCCACCTCAGCCATTACGGGCTCTTCAACCGAGGTGGCTCCGGCCCCAGAGTGATACAGGCAGATTTCACGAGACAATGCACTCTGCGGATTTTCGATAGTAACCACACGATCGCCGAGCGAGAGATACGCCTGGCGAACAGCGCCTTCAACCAAATGCGCCCCGCCACCGACTAAATAAACCCGGTTGGGGTTTTTGGCAAATTTCTTCGCTTCATAGGCAACCTGATCACCGAGCTCTTGAATTTTAATTTCGATTTTTTCCAGAATCGAATCAATACGCGAATCATCATTGATGACACTGGCAACGAAATGGCTGTCATGGCGACGTTTTATCAGTTCATTTGCCACCAGGTAGCTTGAATCACTGTCTGCCGCAGCCAGTAGTTTACGGGTTGCATCTGTGACCATCGCCACGCCAATTTCATTGTTCCCGTATATCGCAGAAACATCGTCAAACTCACCGATCACTATTCCCATATCCAGGGTGGTACCACCGCAGTCAATCACCAGAGATTTCGTAAATTCATTAACATCAGAATTCAATAAGTGCGACAGCGCAGCGGGCAAACTTTCCGGCATAACTTCAACATCTACAATGCGAAATAATTCACCTTTATTCAGCGAGATATCACGCATGAGATTACGCCGTTTTGCTTCTATGCACTCTTCATTGCGCTGACAGTCATCCGGTTTATAAAACTGCGTGATGGGCAGCGTGACAATGACGGTGACGTCACAGGGTGTGATACCGGTCTGCAGCAGGGCATGATGTACAGCCAGTAAATTCAGGTCGTCATATTGATAGTCAATATGCGTGGTTGACAGCGCTTTATCTGACGTCGCGTCATAAGTATATTTTGTGGTGCCAATGGTATAGTTATAAACGGTCTGACCACGAAGTAACGCCGCGCTTTTCCAGTCTTTGCGGAAGGAGTTAGGTGAAACCACCGTTTTCAGAATACCGTTGTCAATCCAGCTAATTTTTACGTTAGTTGACCCATCGTCAATGGCGAGTTTCATGTGTGTCTGTGTCATGGTTTGTTCTCAATCAATTTCATAATAAAGCTGTCAAATTACAGCGTCGCGTTTTAAGCATAAGCGGCAGCGTTACAGAATCGCCTCTTCCGTTAAAATCCGTCGCGCCCCAAGAAAACGTGCCTGCCAGAAGGCATTAGAAAGCTGGCTGATGCGAATATTCAGACCATGCCGTGGCGCTTCAATAAACTTGTCATCACCGAGGTAAACGCCTACGTGATCGGCTCCCGGACGCTGATTAATATTAAAAAAAACCAAATCGCCAGTGCGTAATTTATGCGGTTCAACCTGATGTAAGGTCCGGTCCTGATACAGGCCATCTGCGGTACGGGGTAATGTGCGATTGAGCACCGGCGAAAAGGCAAAAAATACCAGGCCACTGCAATCAAAGCCTTGCGCAGGGCTTTGTCCGCCCCATACATAAGGTTTGCCAATCTGCTCGTGCAGGCGACTAAGCACGTTTGTCAGCGAGGCGTGCAGCCGTTGGCTAATGTGTTCGCCGAACCGCAATTCCTCACGCGGGTCTTTTGACGTGTGTCCGGGCTTACGGCGTTGATACATGGCCAGCATGTTACGGTTAGCGGCACGTTCAAGCCGACGTTGCTCGCTGAGACTGTATTTCTGTTCAGGCGTAAGCGGCACCAGAGCGGTACGGCTGCGCCCTTTTTTAAGTAACACATCACGGTTATGCATACGTGCTTGTGCTGCTTGCAATGCTGTATCTGGGTTATTATTGGGCCGTTTATTATTGTGGGCTTGAGCGGGTATTACCGCACTCACGAATAATATTGCAGCAAACACCTTAACACGGCTTCGGCCTGATTTAACTATGCTGAACATCCGATAACCATTTAATTCTGCTGAGAAAGCCTGTTAGCGATTGGTTTGATAACTTTCCCCCCATTAGTGCCAAAAAATTGATATAGCGACTCACTCGCCGATTTTGTTAACACCATAATTTCAATACGTCGGTTAGTCGAGTTGAGCGGATTAGCCTCGTCGATTAACATCTGATCAGCCATGGCGCTGACCTGCAAAATCTTTTTCTGATCCAAACCCGCCGCCGTTAATATCTTTCTGGCCTGTAAGGCACGTTCCCCTGATAAATTCCAATTGTTGTAGCGATTTTGATCGCGAAAACGGGTCGAATCCGTATGACCGGTAATAATGATTTTATTATCAATGGTGTTAAGTACCGAGGCGAACTCTGTGAGTAATCGTTTAAAAAAAGGTGTCAATATGGCGCTACTGCGCTGGAACATTTCTCGTTTCTGATCGTCAGCGACCAGGATACGTAGCCCTTGCGGCACAATTTCTATCTTGAGATTCGAGTGGGCATCGTAAGCAGACGTGATCTCCATAATAATGCGCGCCAGTTCCTCTATTTCACGCTGTGAGCGCGCATTAACATCTTCAAGGCTTTCACCACTTGCCGCCAGCACCTGATTTTTTACTGTCTGAGCGTGCTCCTGTTTAGCGTCTTCTTTATTTTTTTGCGCGTCGCGATCGCGCTTATCGGTAACCGCAATTTTCCCGCCGCTGCCATTCGGCTGAGTAATGGCTTTTAACGTATGGCCTTCAAAAATAGATTCGCCCTGAAGCTGTGAAACAATCTCTTTGCGTTCGTCTTCCGTGACCGATCCCATAATCCACAGCACCATAAACAGCGCCATCATCGCCAGTGTAAAATCGGCAAAGGCCACCTTCCATGCACCGCCATGCATAGCATCATGACTTTTGTGCATTGAACGTTTGATGATGGTTGTATTTTCTTTACTGCGATTACCACGCATCAGAGTTCACCCGTCATCTGGTTGACCCAACCGTCCAGGGTGGCAAAGGTCGGTTTTGAATCCAGAGGTAACATTTTGCGCCCGGCATCCACCGCTAACAGCGTGGGTTTCCCTGCCACATGGCCAACCAGCACGGTGCGAATGCATTCAATCACCGACATCAGCTTCTTAGTCCGTTGTTCCATGGCATTTGCCACGGGGTCCATCAGGCAGTAACAAAAAAACACGCCAAGAAAGGTGCCGACTAATGCTGCCGCCACTTTTACGCCAATAATGGCAATGGAACCATCAATAGACTGCATGGTGATAATAATCCCCAGTACCGCAGCACAGATACCAAACCCCGGCATGGCTTCAGCGGTACGTTGCAGTGAGCGTGAGGGCTGCAGCAGATTCTCTTCCATTGAAACCAACTCTTGTTCCAGAATGCCTTCAAGCTCATGCTCATTAATTTTACCCATCGCCATGAGCCGAAAATTATCCGCAATAAAGGTGATGATAGTGACGTTCTGTAAAATTAACGGGTATTTTTGAAACAGCGCGCTGCTTTGAGGGACTTCAATATGCTCATCCAGTACCTTTAACCCACCGTCCTGTACCAGTTCCAGTAATTCATATAACAGCATGAGTAGCTGACGCTGATATTCCTCCGTGTTGTACTCATTTTTTTTCATTATGCCCCGAAACTGACGATACATTTCTGCCAGCACAGGCCGCGGATTGGCCAACACCATGGCACCCAATCCGGCCCCTAAAATAATGATAATTTCGCCCGGCTGCCAAAATGAAGACAGGTTGCCGCCGGACATCATAAAGCCACCAATTACGCAGCCGAAAATAATAAAAACACCAAGAATCTTTTGCATTAAATGTTCACTTCTGAAAAAAAGATTGAATTTTCTGAGCTATCTTTTTATTGATTTGACAAACTCTGGCCTCAGTCAGGTCGAGAACCAGTGCAATTTCTTTCAGGTTCATTTCTTGCTGATAATAAAGCGTAAGAATTAACTGTTCACGCTCATCGAGTTCAGCCAGTGCAGCTCGTAATGTTCGGCCGATGATAATTTCATCTTCCAGCGGTCTGCTGTTCAGGCCGTTTTGAATGGCATCCTCACTGAGTAAATCATCAAGGCTCTCCAGAGATTTGGCACAATCCAGCAGCAGATATTCCTGATACTCCTCAGCCGTAATGGTGAGATGCTGTCGCAGGTCGTTAAGGTCAGGAACCCTTCCCAGCTTGCGTGTCAGTTCGCGTATGGCGTCATTGGTTTTATGACTTTTCTGTCGTAAACGACGTGGACGCCAGTCGAGCTGCCGTAACTCATCCAGCACCGCTCCACGAATACGCTGTACGGCATAGGCCGCGAATTGATCGTCAGGATGCCCATAGCGGCGGAGGGAAGTGAGCAGGCCCATCAGGGCTATCTGCTCCATATCTTCCCGGTCCATAACACTACTGGTTTGCCATGCTAATTGTTTAACCACTTTGTGAACCAGCGGTAAATAGGCGTCAACGTATTGCGCCTCCTGTTTGGGCGTCAATGCGTCATGAGCAATAAAATCCATCATTTCCATCAGCGATTGTTCATTACTGGAAAACCATTTTATTAATGATCACGTCTTTAAATGGGATACGCGTATTCAGACTCTTAAAGCTTTCCCTATAGGCATCCATCAACCTGTCGTGAAGTTCTTCGATGCTCATTGCCCGCACGGCTTTATAATCTATGCTGGATAGCAGATTCACCGTGGCACCACGAATCGCCGGCGACATATCTTCGGTACGCGTGGCATCCTCTTTTGAATTTGTCGTCAGTGCGAATTCAAGTAATAAATATCGGACACTTTTTTCATCACTTCTTAAAGTAACTACAACATTTTTTATTTCAACAAATTCCACCACACTCTCTTTTGATGCACTAAAAAAGTCATTTATCAGTGAGCGCTTTTGTTCATCGCCATTCAGATACTGTGTCGCAAAAACAGTTAGCCCGGCGGCAAAAATGGCCGCGATAAGGGCAATAACCAGTCCCAGAGAAAAATTTTTAATTGTCATAATAAATCGTTAAACCGTTAGTAAAAGTAAATCGTCTTCCCCTTCTGCGGACGAATGATCCTCAGAAGCGATCTTAGCGCCAGCGTCGGGGCTTTTTATCGGGGTGTACATCTGCTGTCCGCGTTCCTGCTGTTGCCCGGACTGGGATGAAACATTAATGTTTACCTGCAAAGCATATTGCTCAGTTAAATGCTGCCTTAACTCATTACAGCTCTGCTGCAAGGCACGAAGCGTCTCATGGTTGCTGGCGCTGATATGTATGTTTAAACGCCCATTATCAATTTGCAGGGAAATATCCATTTTTCCCATTTCGGGTGGGTCCAGTCGCAACGTCGCATGCTGGACCCGATTATCTATCTGAACCTGTAAACGCGCCTTCAAGGCTCCCTGGAGTTGCTGTGCCCACAATGAATCGTCAGTATCGGGGTTGATCGTAGAAAGCATCACCGGTTGAGGGTGTTCTGACGTCATCACACCCGGTGACATGGCCCCTGCTAATGCTGGTGAAACGACCGCGGTCATTCCCGGCTTTGTATTATCAGCGGTCATTTGCCGTAGCTGGTTAACCGCTGTTTCAGTTAAAGCCGGCGGCAATGCGGGCGACGGCGTTGCCGATAAACGCGCAGACGACGCTGGTTCTGCTGAAAAATCCATCGTTATCAAACGGTCATCAGCCCGGAGGAACGCGTTCCGGTTTGCCGTATTGTTCAGTGGCAACTCGCTTGCCATCAGCAATGTATCAAGTAGTTGTTGAGGATCGGTTTCCTCCGTCAAATAATGTGCTTCGGCGGGATTCTCAACGTCATTCCCGGCGAGCACCAGGCTGGTATCTGGCTCTGCATCTGGCGTGATCAGGGTGTTTAGCATACCCAGCAGAGCATCATTAAAGGCGGACGAGGTCACATCTTCACTCAGTATCGCCGCTGTGCCCGTGGAGACAGGCAACGCGGATTCACTCTTAACGGATAACGGCGTCAGCTGTGAAAGAACCGGATTCATGTTTAATCCTTTGCGTCAGAAAACTGCGCGTATGCCATTGCACCTTGCTGGTTATTACGCGTGCGAGCCATCTCTGTTTCCAGTTCGTCGCGCTTATGTTGGCAATATTGATTAACGCGCTGGTGAACAGCGCGAAGCTGCTGGAGAGCTTCGCGCTTTTCCGTATCCATCGACTGCCCTTTCAGGGAGATCAAGAGCGATGCAATCTGCGCATCCACCTGTTGTAGCCTTGACCAGTCCTGATGCGCGGCGGCCTGCTCAAGTGAGTCAGCCAGCGAGCGCATGACGTCGATATCATCCATTTGCCTGTCCCATTTTTACCCATCCGTCCTGAATATTGCCCAGAATGAGTTCAACCTCCTCAATGGCAACCACGGAAAGCTTATGGCTGGCATCGTAAAGCCGATAAACGCAGTAGTCATAAAGATTGGCCAGGCTCAACGCCAGTTCGTTGCCTTTATCAAAATCCAGGGCACTCGTCAGTGCATTCAAAATATCGATACATTTATTGATACTGTTGGCTTTACGGTCATAACGACGGGCATCGATGTGACCTTTGGCACGGACCAGTTCATCCATCAGACCGCTAAAAAGCATAAGAACCAGCTGGTGTGGATTAGCCGCCGCTGCCTGAATAGACAGGTCGGATTGCTGATATTCACTGAGGCTTGGTTGTTCGGGGTGATACATGACATCGTGTTCCTTAAACTAATCCAAACATACTCATGGTGCTATTCATCTGCGCCATGGCCTGTTGTAACTGGGTAAATTGTTTCAGATAGCGGTTATAAGAAGAGTTGTAGCGGGTATTCATGGCGTCAGTTTTGGTATCAATATCTTTTTGCTGACGATCGAGCACATCCTGACGGCTTTGTAATAATCCAGAGTTGGAATTAAGGTAGCGATCAAGGGATTTATCGATAGAAGACAGCAGACCTTCTTTGCCATTAAATAAGTTGGTTAAAGACTGTGGATCGTCCTTCAACACGGCCGTGAGCTTGGTATCATCAATTTCGAGCTTGCCCTCTTTATCGGCGGTAATACCGAAGGCTGACATCTGTTTACCACCAAAAACCTGACGCATGACCTGATTTAACTCACGATCAAGCGACACCATAGTGGCATCCCCAGCAAAAGCACCGCGCGTCTCCTCTTCACCACTGCCGCTTTTGGTCAGTTTGCCTAAGGTGTCCTGCAAGGTGTTATAAGCGTCAACAAAGGTTTTTAATTGTTCTTTGGTCCCTTCCGTGTCAGTTTCCACGGAGATCGTCAACGGCTTGCCGGCTTCTGTTGTTGATTTCAGATTTATGGTCACGCCATCAATCAGCTTATCCAGTGTGTTAGTACTGTTGGTGAACGTCATATCACCCATAGCAACAATGGAATCGGCCGCTTTGGAAATTTCCGTGGCATTGGCTGAATCAATGCCTGCCGTTCCCCCAATGGATATGGTGTTGGCAGCACCCGTTTCATCACTGCTGAGCATCAGAGCCACATTGCCATCGGTGCGCATCAACGAAGCGGTTACACCGGGATTATCCTCATGATTGTTTATTTTCCTGGTCAGGTCGCTGAGTGTTTCCATGTCAGTGAGATCGACCGTGATGGTTTTTGCCGTCTCCCCTTCACCAAGCGTAATCTCCATCGTTCCGGACGCGTTTCTAATGGATTCGTCGGTCAGGTCGCTAAAGCCAATTTGGTGTGAGGAGGCAAGTTGCTTAACATCCAGGTTATAGGTGCCCTTTAACGCGTTCGAATTCGCCGTCACATTTGCAACACTGGCACTGCTGAGCGTTGCGCTGTTCTTCAACACGCCGTCGTTCGTGCTGTTTAAGCCTGACATCGCAGTGCGGAAATCAGTCAACGCCGTGCGTAATTCATTCAATGCCTTCTTTTGAGAATTCATTGTTGTCGTTTTGGTACTCAGCTGGTTTTGTAAAGATACGATGTCATACGCTGCCAACTGCTGAGCCAGGCTCTGCGGATCAATACTGCTAAAATCGGCCATGTCTATCTCCTTGTTCGCACCTGCTACTAAAATGACACTTCTGTATAGCAAGGTTCATGCCAACTTAATAATTGCATATTTACAATGAGTTATATTGAGCCACGGAAAGAAAACTTCCTTCCTCCTGGATAAAGGCGGAAGCGCTTTCCGCAAAAAAAAACACCGCGCAAAGCGGTGTTTTTTCTGACAGAGTGACTTAGCCCAGCAGGTTCATTACCATGCTTGACATGCTGTTAGACTGTTTCAGCATTGACATACTGGTTTGCACCAGCATTTGGTTACGCGTCATGTTCGATGCTTCTGAAGCAAAGTCAGCGTCACGAATATTGCTCAATGCTAAATCCGTGTTGTCTTTCATATTCGCCAGGTTAGAAGACGTATGACCCAGACGATTAATATTGGCACCTAATTTGGAACGCAGTGTACCCACCTGGGTCAGGGCATCTTCAACTTTGCCAATCATCTCCTGCGCACCGGATGAGGTGGTTAATGCATCAGCGGTTTGTAATCCTGTCATACCGCTGGCACCAGTCACGCCGGTCAATTCCGCGCTGAAGTCGACTTCCAGTTTTTCATCTTTCGACGCACCGATCTGGAAGTTCATTGCTTTACTTAATTTGCCAGTGCTGCCAAACAGGCTTTCCCCGGCATATTTGGTGTTGTCCATAATGTTGGTCAGTTCTTTATTCAGTTCATCCATTTCAGACTGCAGGGCTTTGCGATCCTCTGCACCGTTGGTGTCATTCGATGCCTGGGTAGCAAGATCTTTCATGCGATACATAATGTTGCTCACCTCATCAAACGCGCCTTCAGCCGTTTGCAAAAGTGCAGTGGCATCCGAGATATTACGCTGAGCCACGTCCATGCCGTTCGTTTGCCCTTGCAGACGCGTGGCAATCTGTAAACCGGCTGCGTCATCGGCTGCAGAGTTAATACGTTTACCGGTGCCCAGGCGCTCCATCGCAGTAGAAAGCATACTGTTGGATTTATTCAGCGCGTTCACGGAAGCCATAGAAGAAGCGTTAGTAAAAATTGAAAGTGCCATATTTATAATCTCCTGGTGAATCTGCCTTTCAGATTCATTCATCTGGTAGTCCTATAAAACGGCACAGGGATTCGGCAAATTAAACAGGTGATGAAAATAATTTTACGATAAGAAAAAAAAGAACCAGGCCGTGCAATAAACAGGCGCTAAAAATGCCTGTCAGACGACACCCAGGGGCTGAGGTTAATATTACTTACCTGGCATAGCGCGCTATTTCTCTTTCTTCATTCTGCACTGACAGCGCATTACAATATTGTTAATTTACGTCATAAAAAATCCCATTTCGCGTTATTAGTTAACGTTAAGCCTATTAGCGCTACAAGTTTGCAGCATCAAACCTTAATAATGTGTTGCACATCACATTATTTCGCGTGAAAATAGCCCCCCATAGGAAATCGCCCTCATCCGGGCGATGCGGTACAGACTACACTTATGGCAGGTAAGCTAATAAGGAGGTCAATAAAAAGCGACGTTATTAGCCGAAATAATCAGGCCCCGTGGCAAGATCCGCAAGGCACACGAAAGAATAACGATTCATGTACGGTTAATAATATTCATCCGTATTATACTGCAGCTTGAGGATAGTCCATTCAGGAGTGGTAATTCACCTTCACCTAACATGTGTAAGACTCACTACGTTGTTAATAACTGGCTCCTTGACGTGCCATCTTGCTCAATCATCCATTTAAAATCGGGTGAGAAAAAACGTCTGGGTGAATTTCAATTAAAATTACTCGGTATTTTAGCTGAAAACGCGGGGAAAATACTCCTTCGTGATGAGTTGACTACGCTGGTATGGGAAGGCCGGATTATTGGCAACAACAGTCTGCCCAGTGCAATTCATGCGCTGCGTATTGCGCTTGAAGATGACGGTAAAACGCAAAAAATCATTAAAACCGTGCCGAAGAAAGGCTATGTGTTAGAAAAGAAATGGTGCCAGTCTTTTGAAAAAGATGTCACGGAGAGTGAACCGCCTCCTAAAACAGATGCCGATCTGGTTATCCCCGAGCCCGTCATTGCCATAGCGAAAAGCGACACGCCCACGCTTCCCCTTCTCTTGCCTTCACCCGCAACATCACCGCTTCCCGGCTCAAATCTGCCCACCGCAGACGGCCCGATGCCGGGCCGCCATTCGCTGACCGGCTTTCTTATTATGCTGCTTGTCGTTGTATTCAGCGCGGCAATCAGTTGGGAGTGTGCGAACTCTCGCACTGCACGGTTGGCCGCTGTCGAACAGCACGCCGGAGAATACAGTCATATTAAAGTGTATGAAATAGCCAGCCCTGACCGCACCGCGATCGATGAAGATCATGTTTATTTCAGCATTAAAGATACGCTTTTTGCTTTGAATGAGCAGATCAAAAGCAGGGGAATGACCCTGAAAATTTACTACCGTACACAGGATCAAACGCTCAATTACTCTTTTGCTTTAGCCAGTCAGTGTGACAACAAACAACTGGTTATGGTCATTTACCACTGGCGTACCAGTCATGCGCGGTCAAACAGCCTGATATTTAATGAAACAATGAGAAAAATGAATGAGATGGTTAGTTGTTCCTAAAGGCAAATGGCTTGGAGCCGGCGTGCTTTGCGCGGCGCTCGTTTTTGCATTTGTTTTCTATTTTCACCCCATTATCCCTGCCCCGCATCATGCAGGTGCTTCGTTGCAAATTGGGTTTTACGACGTGATGTCAGAGCGACAGGAGATTTATAACGCGGAGGTTAAAACCGAAGACGGCAAACATCTCGCGACAATAACCAGTGCGCAAGATAGCCACTTCATGCTTAAAACGAATTTTACGGAAACCAATGAGATCAGCGGGCATCATTTTTTTTCTTATAATCCCGTCATCTACCAGCCTTCGCAATCAAATGCGATGCTTGAAGGCATGGCAGACATGTTGCAGCATACAGGTATCTGGGCACAAACGATGGATGTGCATGGGCAGCCCCTGATAGCAACTGAAAATGGCGTGCTCATACTTTACACGCCGCACGCCCCACCACCGCTTCCCCCTGCAAGCCCTTCTGAAAATCTGCACCCCCATGATGGCTGAAACATCAGGCCGGAACCCGACAAAGAGGGATAGGTTCCTGTTGGCGCGCGGTTAACCGGTTTCAGTGCGTCACCGTGCTTGCACGCTTTTATCCGCAACCTACCGCATTACCCCAGGATATTCCTGACGGTTGCTGCCCGAACGTTTCCCTGTACCGACAGCACTTTTGACAGCAGTTGATACTGGTCGATGCTGTTTGCCAGAATCTGGCTTAACGCACGGGACGTTTCCAGTGCCTCCTTTGGCGTATAGAACGTCGACATATCCTTGATGCGGGAGGAAACCCGCTCCTGATGGTGATGCAGGGTTGTTCTTTCGCGGGTGATTTTGTTTAACGTGTTCTGAAGCTTAGCCGAAGCACCGCGCGTCCATTGTTGGCTTAATAAACCGATTTCATCTTCGCGACTGGCTTCAGCCTGCGAGGTTAGCAGGGTAAATGCATCAGCAGGAAAATGCAGACCTTCACCGCGAACACTCAGGTATTGGTTTACCCGTGTCCACCGATCTTCACTTACCTGAAAAACACACTTGCCCTGATCGTTTAAAGCGGCGTGAATCCCCAGGCGTCCGAGCCCGAGATTCAGTTGTATCAATGTCTGGCGAGGGGAAGGCTGCTGCGGTAAAGACACTGCCGTATATTCACGTTTATTCCCGCCCAGGGCAAATACCAGTATCTCCCCTCCTGGCTGTTGCAGGACGTTTTCTATCGCAGGCAACGTGAAATTAACATGGCTTTTTTGTTGCAGCGTCACGTTAAGATTTCGATCTACGGTGCCGCCTGAAGCCTGACTACGCTGTTGAAGCAGTTGGTGTAGTGACGCCAGCGGCGCGACGACATTGCCTCTTGCTGCCTGGTGACGCAGCACTAACAGGTGCTTCTCGGTTTCAGAAAGATAGTTTTCCGCCTGCTGCATGGCAGTCAGCTGGCGGTTGAGTTGAATATTGTAACGTAGCGGCCGACGGGAAAGCAGCGCAGCTTCTGGAAACTGCGCCACAACCGCACGATCGCGAGCTGTACGATCAATGGCCGTAATGGGCTGCGTCGTGTCGGCCGGCGTCCGGATAAACGCAGCCGTCGCCGACCCTGTGGTTGTTTTTAAGCCTATTTGCATGGCATCACAACATGCTGAACAGCGATAGCTCATTGATCATGCTATACGCTTTATTGGTAATCTGGACGGAATTAACATACAGCTGCAAATTGATACTCGATGTTGCCAGGTCAGTATCCGACAAATCACTTATCACTCGCTCATTCGCCATGCTGACATCGACATGCGCATCCCCTACCATCGTCAGACGATTTTGGCGGCCGCCGAGTTCGGTAAACAGGGCGGCCACTTTATCGCGGCTGGTTGATGAAAGTGCAAGCACATCGTCTATCTCACTTTGGTATTCCGTGCTCGGTATATCAGGGTTTTTCATCTTCTCACTCAGGTCTTTCAGTTTATTCAGTAACGCCAGGTCGTCACCTTCACTGGAAAATGCCTGAACCACATTGGTGTTCTCTGTAATGTTAACGCCATTTGCTACCGTTGTTTCACGCACGCCGTGGTTGCCCTGATAAAGATACGCGCCTTTCTCTTCATCCCAGACGATCGGCTGTGCATCCGTTTTCGTGCCAGAAAACACATAACCACCGCTTTCATTTTGGGCATTAACAGACGCCACCAGAGAATCCAGCATCGACGACAATTCGTTACCGAAACCTGCCATGTCGCTGCTGTTGTGCGTACTATTTGCGGCGACCAGCAACTTATCATTTAGCGCTAAAAGCTGATTACTCATTGCACTGACGTGGGACTCCTGAATAGCCAGTGAGCCACTCAGTGCCGTAATGTTCTTTTGATACTGCTTGATGGCTGCCTGCTCGCGGTTAAGTTGTACCATACGCGTCGCGGCGACAGGATCATCCGACGGGACATTGACCCGCTTCAGCGTCGACATCTGCTCCATCAGCTTAATCAGGCGTGATCCGTTTACATTGAGCTGAGATTGCATGGCATCGGAATTATAAAGACTACTCACTCGCATAATTACGCTCCTTGCTGAGGTTAAAACAGGCCAAGTAAATCACCGAAAATCTGATTGCCTGTAGAAATGACTTTAATGTTTGCCTGATAGGCTTGCATGTAGACCTGCAGATTGATGGCCTCTTCATCCTGATTGACAGAGCTAAGATTGTTGCGTTGCAACTGCGACTGTTCATACACACTTTGTGCCGCCTCCAGCTCACTCTGCGATTTTTTACTGGCAATGCCGATGTTAGAAATAATCGCCGCCGCCCCTTCGTTAAGGCTCATGTTGCCCATTCCGCCGATATTGACCTTTTGATTTTTCAGATCGATCAACTTTTGCAGGTTATCCCCGTTCCCCTGCTCATCCGGGTTTGCAGACAGGGCCAGTTCATCCGGCTTAAGATCGTTAACCTTTAAGATGCCATCAGGGTTTTTCAGATCAAAAATAAACAGGGGCTTACCGGGTTCACCATTCTTGTCAAAACCCTGGGCCAGCTGTTCATTGAATACGTTGGTGAGCGCTTCGGCCATCCCCTGAATGGATGACTGCATGTCAGCCAGATCGCCGGTTTCATAGTCGTACAATGCGCCCAGCTGTCCTCCTGTCGAGGGCGTTAATGAAAACTCGCTTTCGGCGAAACGCAGACCTAACAGCTGATTGCCATTGCTGTCTGTGGTGATGTTTAGCTGCCCGGCGACATTGCCGCTGACGAGCGGCTGACCGTTTTTCATGGCAACGGTGTAACTGCCCGTGCTGTCTTCAGTCACGTTAATATCACTGTAGGTACTAAGCTGTTTTACCAGTTCGTCGCGTTGATCGCGCAGGACATTGCTATTCCCGCCCGTCGACTCCATCTGGATGATTTTTTGGTTATAATCCGCGATACCGGACGTCAGCGTGTTCATCTGCTCAACCAACGTATTACGCTGGCTCGCGATGGCGCTTCTCTGGCTATTGATGAAGTCATTCATATTATTGAAGCGCGTTGCCAGCGAATCTGCCTGATTGAGTAACTGCTGGCGGTTAGCTTCACTTTCTGGCTGGGTGGTTAACGCATTCAGTGCCGAAAAGAAGTCATCCAGTCCTGTGCCCAGACTGGTTGAATCCGTGCCAATCACCTTTTCCAGTGAGCTGAGATATTGATTGCTGAGGCTGTAATAGTTAGCCTGGCTGTTACTCTGCCAGACCTGATTGGTTAAATATTGGTCGGAAATGCGGCGTATGCTTTCAACCTGTACCCCGGCACCGCCTGATAATCCTCCCTGCCCCATAGTGACCACTGAACTCTGGATAATACCCTGACGACTGTAGCCTGACGTCAGCATATTTGAGATGTTCATTGAGGTGACACTCATCCCTAACTGGGCGGCCTGCAAACCGCTCCAGGCGATATTAATCATGTTCATTTTTTACTCCTGCCCACGGTACATTACGGGGAGCACAGGGGGCGCTAATTGCTGAGAATGTTGATTTAAAGCGACCCTGTCCGGTGCAATCTTAAGCGCCTCATCAGCCCGACTTCCCAGTTGTGAGATGATCATGTGTGCAATGCCGGTGCTACGTTGTGATGCCAGCTGAGAGGCCAGCTTGTCATCATAAAATTCCTGCATCATTCGCTGCTGTTTGCTGTCGAACGGATTATTGTTGTCCGCCAGTGCCTGAGAGGCTTTACGCATCTGTTTCATCATTGAACGTAGAAACATCGCTTCAAACTGCTCGGCGGCCTGCTCCAGATTTTGCGGTTTGACCTCACCACCCATGTCTGCTGGCAACATGTTTTTGCCAGAAGTAATCGCCTGAACCATGCGTTCTCCTTAAATCACCACCAGTTCTGCATCAAGCGCACCGGCTTCATGCAATGCCTGTAATATCGCCATGGTGTCATCTGGCGAAGCACCCAAACTGTTTATGGTATTCACGATACTGCGCAAACTGGTACCGGCGGCGATGGTCAGCATTTGCCCATTTCCACGATTCACATTGATGTCGCTGTCTGGCGTTACCGCCGTTTGCCCCTGACTAAAGGCACCCGGCTGGCTGACATTGGACGATTCACGAATAGTCACGGTCAGATTACCGTGGGAAACCGCTGCAGCACGCACCACGACGCCATCACCAATCACGACCGTGCCGGTGCGGGCATTGAACACCACGCGCGGCGGCTGTTTGCCGGCATCGATTTGTACATCTTCCAGCGTGGACATAAATGCCACACGCTCGCCGGCCGACAAGGGAGCATTCACCACCACGTTGGTGGCGCTTTGTGCCGTTGCAGTTCCCGCCCCGAATGTGCTGTTCAGTGCCACTGCCACGCTGTTGGCAGATTTAAAACCAGGACGTTTCAGGTTGAGAATGACCTGATTATTTTGTTGAAAGTCAGTGGGGATTTCACGTTCCACCGAGCCGCCATTGGGCACGCGACCTACCGTGGGCGTATTGATGGTAATGCTTGAGCCACTGTTCCCTTCGGCTTTTACCCCACCTACCACCACATTCCCCTGAGCAAGGGCATAGACTTCACCATCCGCACCCCGCAGCTGCGTCAACAGCAATGTGCCGCCTCGCAAACTTTTAGCATCGCCGATGGAAGAAACGGTGACATCAATGTTCTGCCCGCGGGCATAACCGGGCGGCAACGTTGCGCTGATAGCCACTGCCGCCACGTTTTTCACTTTTGGGTCAATTTTGGTCGGCAACTGTACGCCAAACTGACGCAGCATATTGGTGACTGACTGACTGGTGAACTTCACCTGATTCTTGTCACCGGTACCGTCCAGGCCCACGACCAGGCTGTAACCGACCAACTGGTTACCGCGCACGCCCTGAATATCCACAAGATTCCCTAGCCGCTCTGCCCGTAAACCGGGAGTGCATAACAGCAGCAAAATGAGTATGGCTTTACGCATGGCAGGCTCCATTAAATTGGGAAGAGTGGATGGTTAAAGAAACGGGTCAACCAGCCTGCGGAATTGGCATCACTCAGCGCCCCACGTCCGGCATAAGAAATACGCGCATTAGCAATGCGCTGGGATGACACCGAATTATCCCGTTCAATGTCGTCTGCACGAACCAGACCGGTCACGCGCATATATTCATCCCCTTGGTTTAGGGTCAGCCATTTCTCGCCACGCACCGCCAGAACACCATTTGGCAATACCCGGTACACGGCGACAGTAATGGCGCCGCGCAGGCTGTTTTGCTGCTGGCTGGTCGCATTACCATTAAAATTTCGGTTGCCGCTGACGGCGCCAGAAAATTTCTCCACTGTTTCACCTAAGGCTTCAGGAATGCCCAGCGCGACATCATTTTTCTTATCGAAATTTGTTTTCGCCTGTTTGCTGGCCTGAGTGGATTCATCCAGTTTTACCGTCAGAATGTCCCCCACCCGGTAAGCCCGGCGATCCTGGATGAGTGACCAGTTATAACCGGCGTTATAAAGACCACCGCCCTGCACTTGCACGGGTGGCATGTCAAAATCTTCAGGCGGCGCATAGGCCACATCATCTTTATGCACCAGCAGTGCCGGGCTTTCACAACCTGACAGAAGCACTGCGATAAAGAGTAAAGCTATCTGCTTTTTCATTTCGTCTTCACTTCATGCATTACATCGACTGCGTAACAAATTTCATCATGTCGTCAGCGGCAGAAACCATTTTGGCGTTCATCTCATAAGCGCGCTGAACCGTGATCATATCGACCATCTCTTCAACCACCTGGACGTTTGAGCCTTCAAGTGAGCCTTGTTCAAGTTGACCAAATGCCTCTTCCCCTGCGATGCCCTCTATCGCTTCACCACTGGCTGCGGTTTCGCGATACAGATTGCCGCCAATGGCCTCAAGGCCGGCCGGATTGACAAAATTAACCAATGTGATCTGGCCCAGTTCCGCCAGGTCGGTTTCCCCCGCTATCGTGGCCATTACCGTGCCATCTTTACCTATGTGGAGATCCGTCACATTATCGGGTAACTCAATGCGTGGGTTCAGCGGTAGCCCTTGGGAGTTGGTCAATAAACCATCAGCATTCTTTTGAAAAGAACCCGACCGGGTATAGGCCAGATCGCCATTGCTGTTTTCGACCTGGAAAAAACCCTGCCCGGTTATCGCCACATCCAGCGTTTGCCCGGTATTTTGAATGTTGCCGGTGGTGAACTCTTTTTGTGTGCCTAAAATTTTCACCCCGGTGCCAAACTGTATTCCGGTGGGAGACATATTGTTTTCGTCTAACTGACCGCCGGGAACACGCTGATTTTGATAAAAAAGGTCGGAAAACATGACCCTGTCACGTTTAAAGCCGGTGGTGTTGACGTTTGCCAGGTTATTAGAGATGGCGCTCATCTTGGCGTCCTGCGCCGCCAGGCCGGTTTTACTGATCCATAAAGCGGGATTCATGACGTTTCCTTTTCAGTTGTAACCACGAAATTAGCTATTACGCAGCAGGCGGTTGCCAGCCGTAGCCAGTTCTTCCGCCGCTTTCATCATTTTTATCTGTGCTTCAAACTGCCGATTCAGCGCAATGCTGGCGACCATTTCATTGATAGCCGATACGTTCGAGTTTTCGAGATGGCCCGCTACCACTTCCACCTCTTCGCTGCGCGGATTTTCATTGGCAGTGGTGACTAAAAAACCGGCGGCGTTTTTACTGAGGTCGGAGGCGGGAATATCCACCAGTTTGATACGATCAACATCCATCGGTGCCGCGATATTGCCGTCTTCGGCCACGATAGTAATGATGCCATCGTCGGCAATACTGACAGAGGAAAAAGCGGGCAGCACAATCGGGCCGTTATCACCGGACACGGGTAATCCATCAATGGTGAGATCCCCGTCCGGGCTCACGTCGATCTGGCCGTTGCGGGTGTAAACTTCGCGATTACCACTGACAAGGGCAATCAGCCCGTTACCTTTAATCGCGATATCGAGCTCACGCCCTGTCTGACGTGTCGGGCCAGGCGTCATATCGATGCCTGCCTGCTGCTGCTGAACCAGATAGCGAGAGGAAAAACCTTCCCCTTGAATCTGTTGCGACAGCGCCTTATCCAGGTCATGCCTGAAACCAGGTGTATTCACATTGGCCAGATTATTGGCATGGATTTGTTGCTGAGACAGACTCCGCGATGCGCCACTGACGGCGGTATAGATTAAGTGGTCCATTACACCGCCTGGAAAAGCGCAGTCATCATGCTGTCATTGGTGCTGATGACCTTGGTGTTTGCCTGATAGTTTCGCTGTGCCGTCATCAGCGAGACCAGTTCCGACGTCAGGTCAACGTTAGAACCTTCAAGCGTACTTGAGCTAAGTGCACCGAGTAGCCCTGTGCCGGGCGTCCCCATCAGCGCCTCTCCCGACGCGGAGGTCTGGGACCAGGTGGTGCCATTCTGCGAAGACAAACCATTGGGATTCGAAAAGGTGGCCAGAACCAGTTGTCCTTGTAGCATCCGTTTTCCATTGGAGAAGGTGGCATAGACGCTGCCATCGCTTTCAATCGCTTGCCCGGTTCGTTCGCCTGACGTGTAGCCATTGCCATTGTTTTTGCTGACGGACAAGTCGGCCCCAAACTGCGTGGTGCCATTATAATTAATCTCAAGTTCAATCGCTTCAGCCCCCACAATGTTCGCAGTGACACTTACGCTGCCGTTAGGTACAGTCAGCCCGCCCTGCTCGCTAAAGATCATCTCTTGTGTGGCATCCAGCCTGGTATCATCCATGTAGTAGTGGACGGTCCATTGATTATCATCTGTTTTAACAAAGTACTGCTTCAGGGTGTGTTCTCGTCCTAAAGAGTCATATACCTGGCTTGCATAGGTGTGGTTATAAGATGACTCATCGGCAGGATCGAATGTGGTGGTTTCAGGTAAGGCGACGTTGGCGTTGAGATTAGCCGTAAAATCGAGTGTGCTGGTCGCTTTCGCGGGGATAGAACCACTGCTGATATTAATATTGCCGATCGTTCCCGTTTGCACGACACCGTTGGCATCAACCGGATATCCTTGCAAATACATCCCCTGGTTATTCACCAGATACCCACTGCTGTCAATTTGCATATAACCGGCACGGGTATAGGATGTCGTACCGGAACTGTCGCGCAGCATGAAGAAGCCGTTGCCGTTGATTGCCTGGTCAAGGCTGTTGGAAGAGGAAAAAATGTCGCCGCTTTTGGAAATACTTTGAGCGAGATTCGTCACTCCCACACCAAGCGCTTGCCCTTCCGCATACTGTGAAGCAAACTCGGCCCGGCCGGATTTAAACCCTACAGTGCCACTGTTAGCGATATTATTTGAGATGGCCCCAAGCTGTTGGTTTATGGCATTCAGGCCTGAAATTGCGATATCAAAACTCATAATAGATCCTGGTTAACGTATAACTTGTTGATTGTTTAGTCGTCGGGTTGGCCAAACTGGGTAATCTTGTTGTAGGCGACCTCTCCCAGCCCAATGATATTCAACACCGTCGCGCTGCCATCCAGAGGAATGCGCACGTTGCTGACTCGTCCTCCGATTTCAACCGGGACGTGACTTTTTTCGGCGTCGGTCATGAGCGAAATGCTGTATTTACCTTCACTCAATCCCAATGCCTGCGGATTAATGTTGAAATTGACGTCGCCGACCTCTTGTCTGCCCAGCTCAATTTCGGTTTCCTTTCCTGTCTCATCTTTAAGGATCACCGTAACGGAATTGGCCGCATGATCGAGGGTGAATCGACCTTCAAGCGTGGTGACACCATCGCTATTGATCGTATCCGTCTGGACCATGACCTGTTGCCCAACCAGGTTGCCGGTTGTCAGGGTTTGCAGGTTGTCCATCAACACGGAATTGTTGGCCATAAGTTGAGTCAGGGTTTCCATAGACTGAACCTGAGTCAGTTGCGCAAGCTGCCCAACATATTCAGTACCGTCCGTCGGATTTAAGGGGTCCTGGTTTTGGATTTGTGCGACCAGCAATTGCAAAAAAAGGCTGTTCATTCCTGCCGCACTGTTGTCATTTGCGGAAACGCTGCTGCTACTGCCATAGGCGGTAGTAACAGATTGAGTGGAAACACCATTCACGCTCATCGGTTACGCCTCGCCGAGACGCAGCAGGCTTTGCTGCATACTTTTTACATTATTAAGCACGTCGACACTGGTTTCGAAATTGCGCGATGCCGACATCATGTCAGCCATTTCTTCCACCACGTTGATGCCGGGATACCAGACGTAGCCATCCTGGTTTGCCATAGGATGATTCGGTTCATAGCGCTGTAACGCATTGTCTGTTTCCACAATATCGAGTACCTGCACGCGCGCACCGGATAGCCCGTTGTGATTCATCAACTCATCGTTTTTATAAACTGCAGCAAAAACCGGACGACGCGCTTTGTACACATCGCCCTCCTCCAGCGCAGGGGTTTCGGCATTAGCCAGATTGCTGGCGATCGTATTCAGTCTCAGGGTTTGTGCCGTCATTGCTGAACCTGAAACGCGATAAATATCGGTAAAAGCCATTTCTCGTCACCTGAATTAATTACTTACCTTCTATAGCCTGCTTCAGACCGGTAAATTTCATGTTCAAAAAAGCCAGGCTCATCTGATAGTCCTGAACATTTTTTGCAAATTCAGCCTGCTCCACATCAAGCGCAACCGTATTACCGTCCGAAGCGGGTTGCCAGGGCACGCGATACCTCTCTTGCGCCGAGGTGCCTGGGAAATAACCCTGTTGTGAACGTTGCATCTCCGCGGCAAAATCAATATCTTTAGCCTGGAAATGCGGCGTATCAACGTTAGCCAGGTTTGCTGAAAGCAGTTCCGCCCTGGAAAGTCGAAGTGCTACAGCTTGCGGATGAACGCCCAAAGCCTTTTCAAAACTAATACTCACAACTCACTCCTTCGTGATAATGACCGCTGCGATAGCCTGTGCTGCCCAACTAATAAGCAACTATCGTGCCAGGTTATTAACATCATGAATTATATAGTTTTTTGTAGGAAGTTCGTCGAAGAGAGGAAGTGTTTTTTCCGCAAGGAAGTCATCGTAATACTCAGCGTTTTTTGCCTGGCGGTGCCACCTGCTTCTGCCCAGTCGGTTAGCGCCTATAAACAAGTCTCTGTGCATGTGCGGCAAATGGCAGCAGAGGCGATTCGGAATGAGGCTAATCAGCAGCGCTGGCAGCGTTATCAGGCCAAATTAAACCTGTTTATCCCCGCTGAAGCTTCCCAACTTCCGCCTTGCGTTACGCCACTTAAGGCCACGCTTTCTGGAAGTGAGCGGCCTGACCTACGCCGGCTGCGCTATGACGTTCGCTGTGAAAGCGGCAAAGGTTGGGCGGTGCCTGTCACGGTAAAACCCGATATCTATATGCCGGTACTTGTGGCCAAAAACACCCTTGAACGTGGGCATATTGTTGGCCCTGCCGACGTCACCCAGAAAAAATTCAATATCACTCAAGTGCGCAGTGGTTACCTGACCCATCCTGACGATATAACCGGGCTTACACTGAAGCGCCGGGTGCGTGAAATGCAGGTGTTAACCCCGAACCTGTTCGATTCTCCGGTACTCGTTGAGCGCGGCCAGCGGGTAACGATGATTGCTGAACAGGATGGCGTTGAAGCCCGCACCACCGGGATTGCCATCAAAAAAGGACGTAAAGGCGAAATGATTAAAATAAAAAATGAAAACAGCGAGCGTGAAGTGAACGCAATCGTGATCGGTATGGGGATGGTCAGAACCACGCAGGCTGCCTCGCGTGAAAAAACAGGTGGCTGACGTTTAAGTTGACGCCCTCAAACGTCGCTTTGAGCAGGTAAGGCAAACGGAAGTCCAGCTTCCGCTTTGAGATGTGCATGACAGACCTGAACATGGAGCTACATGATGAAAATAACATCGACCCAATAT